>Ga0247734_1000437_pt1 | contig 36805 bp, 32 predicted proteins | sample UWRJL103311B2_FD_180933 | JGI IMG/M metagenome (GOLD analysis project Ga0247734, IMG submission 180933) | Plant litter microbial communities from Arlington Agricultural Research Station in Wisconsin, United States - UWRJ-L103-311B-2 | ecosystem: Environmental > Terrestrial > Plant litter >...
AGGAACACAACACTGGGTCTGCAGAATTTTCTTTGCGTGTTGCGGAATTTGAAATCAAGCTTTTGATACCGTGGAAACAATTGGGCCTAACGTAGTGGGGACGGTCAACACCGGGACTGTTGCGCGTGCAGAGAATCATTGGCCGCGCGTGAGCTTTAAAGTATAATCTACAGACATTTATACTGTTTGAGATACACATATTCAGAAATGGAGCTGATATCAATCTTTCGCCATTTTGGATAAATACTCCACTGCGCTCCTCATTCCGAACCTGTTAAGCAAACTCTATTTGTGTACGCTAAATCATGTGTAGCTTTATTCTATTCTTGGGGTTATCAGTGCTAGCGGCCAATGTCTCCGCAAGTACTAGCTACCCATCCAAACCAACAGATTTAACAACTCCTGTTCAACAACGAATTGCCGTGAATGGACCTAATGGTGAGTTAGTTGGTATAAAGATATACTACAGAGAGTTAATATTTAAACATCTCAGCCATTTCAGTTGCTTGGAACACTTACAAACATCTGAGCCAGCCTTGTGTCCAGTATGGTATCTCTAAAGATGCTCTTACTTCGCAAACCTGCTCGATGACATCCGTCACATATCTTACCTCCCGTACATGGTCCAACGCAGTTGTACTCACAGACTTGACGCCAGCTACAACATACTACTACAAGATTGTGTCAACCAACTCCAGTGTCGAGCATTTCTTGAGTCCCCGTATTCCAGGTGATAAAACACCCTTCGCAATGAGTTCCGTAATCGATCTTGGTGTCTATGGAGCCGACGGATACACCATCAACATGGATATGACCAAGCGAGACACTATCCCTTCGATCATGCCGTCCCTCAATCACACGACTATTGGTCGTCTGGCCACTAACATCGACGACTATGAATTTGTCGTTCACCCTGGAGACTTCGCGTACGCAGATGACTGGTACCTTAAACCCAAGAACCTGTTCGACGGTGTTAACGCTTATGAAGCTATCTTGGAACAATTTTATGATCAGTTAGCCCCAATTGCTGGTCGCAAACCCTACATGGCTAGTCCCGGCAATCACGAGGCTGACTGTGAAGAAATCAACTACACCACCTTCCTCTGTCCCCTAGGACAGAGAAATTTTACCGACTTCATGAACAGATTCGGTCAGACAATGCCGACGGCGTTCCCATCCACCTCGTCAAGTAACACTGCTATGATTAGTGCTAATAAAGCTAAATTACTCGCCAACCCTCCCTTCTGGTACTCTTTCGAGTACGGAATGACTCACATCATCATGTTTGACACCGAAACCGATTTTCCAGATGCTCCGGACGGAGTGGGCGGCTCAGCGGGTTTAAATGGCGGTCCTTTCGGTGCAAACAACCAACAGATTGAATTTATCAAAGCCGATCTAGCCTCTGTTGACCGAACCATCACTCCTTGGGTTGTAATAGGCGGACATCGACCTTGGTACTCAACATCGGGTGGCTCAACCTGTGCCCCATGCCAAAAAGCTTTCGAGTTAATCTTCTATCAGTATGGCGTAGATCTGGCCATATTTGGCCATGTTCACAATTCCCAAAGATTCCTGCCAGTCTACAACGGTGTTGCTGATCCAAATGGCATGAACAATCCCAAGGCACCAATGTATATCGTTGCAGGAGGAGCAGGAAATATCGAAGGGTTGAGTTCCGTTGGCACCCGGCAATCCTATAACGCCTTTGCTTATGCGGATGACTTCAGTTACGCGACAGTGAGATTTCTGAATGGAACCAATCTGCAAGTTGACTTTATCCGATCATCAACCGGAGAGATTTTGGATTCCTCGACTTTATACAAGGCACACAAGGAACAGTTTCCGTTGCAGTAGTAGGATGAAATTTGAGCGAAGGGCGTAGTAGTATAATATTAAGTGCAATTATTATACAACAGGACTCAACATCATATTTTGCTTAAACAAAAAATCATCATCATAAATTTAATTTTTTAATTTTTATGAACAGAATCCTCTCCTCTCCTCACCCTTATTTAGTACATGCAGCAGCTATTACATACTAGATCTTTATTTAAAAAGCATGTTTATAAGTCTGACTTCTCAAGCATACGATATATCAATTAATATCTGACTGAATACCTTATTTGGAAGAGCTCCTCGGTGGCTATATTCCTGGTTATCCAGAAGCAAATTATTCCCATCCCAGCGCAAACGGCTAGGATACTTATAGTTCTCGTTTAATTTCTGCTCTATATACATGGCCAGTGATGTGACCATCCCTTATAATCCATGTCAGCAGACCATATGAGCATTTGGGTAAAGAAAGAGTGGTATTATCAGGAGCGTTAGGTTGGTAATTCCTCAGGTGTTTGATCCCCGGGGGCAAACATCTCTTCGCGCTACTCTTGACTAGAAGCTGCGCACAGATTGGGAACATCTGCGTAGTATTGGGTTAATCTGAGCCTGGGTACTCAGGCCGTGTAGTTGATCGAAGCCCATATCAAATCTACACGCAAGAAAGACTGCCCAGGTGGGGGGGTGTTTGGCTCGGTATCCTGAAATGAAACTTCCCCTATATTTAGTAAGCCAAGTTGATGAGGCCCGAAAGCTACCGCAATCTGGATGTTATCCTCCAACGCCAGCGGCAGAGGTCCCGTTATGCGGTCAATGAATCCAAGGACTTGTGTTTGTAAGATTGTAGCCAAGAGTGTATATTTAGTCTAAGAGCCAAACCCATCGTAAGCTGTCACGTCTTATCCGTCAGGTTCTTTAGGAAAAAACGCCAGAAAAGGGCCAGAGTGGCTAATATCTATATAGTACTAGGAGTTTTTAGCAGAAGTCATAACATGAACCTGGTAGCTTTCTTTTTACGGGAGACATACTGGAGGATGACAGCTACCTCGTCCATCCGCAGAATTGTACCACAGCTCATCCGTACACACATCTGGCGGTCGCCTAGTGTGCGATATCAAGTGTATTCCCTGCAGTGACAGTGATAATTTCGGTGCTTGTGGTCCAAGCCATATTGTCACCACCGCAGCGTACTGATTCTGGCAAGTCACATAAGTAAGTAGGTTCACTGAATATTCGAATGGGCTTATTTGATTTGGGTGCCATATTATCTCGAAAATGGCGTGGTTTCGTTTCTATCTTGTAGCCAGACTGTTAACATATTATCTCTGCAGGGTGTAGAAATAGAACAGGTAGATATACTGAATGAAGCACTCAGGTCTTTGCCATTCATCATTGACAGTTAGGCGGTTGAAAGTGACTAATACGATACGCTGGTGAGATATTTCAAGTATTTCCAGAAATAATGAACAAAAATGGCTATAAACCAGTAGAATGATCGCTGCCTCCGCGGCCACAGCAAGATAGTATAGAGAGATCATGCTCATGAGCATGTGTAGTTTATGGAGCAAATACTAGATGTAATTAGCAGCGATATTGGCCACTGCTTTTACGTCAGAATCAGTAAACCTTTGTAATATTCCGTAAAGAGACAACGGCTAAAACCAGTAAAATTAGTAAATCAGTAAAAGACCCCGTAGTGTTTAATACATGGTATTTTGAATGCAACACAAGCTTCTTATACGTCATAGATCTACTAAACGAAACAAGAGAGGTTCCTCAGAGGTGAAGGTAAGATTTTGGCATTTCAGTGTATTCTAAAGAGGAGAAAAGGTTTCTCGTGATGGAACTCTATATCCGTTAGTACTAGTTTTGGTGCCTGTAGCCAACGTTATGTCATATATGATGATGCCAACAATCAAATATATATACTCATAGTTTAGAAAGACTATTAGGCTTATTTATCGTTTGCTCTTTAAAACCACCTGACTGACATTCGTAAATTAAGAAGGGTATAATTTAAACATATATGAAGTTTAGCTCTCGAACGGAGTGGAATTCAAGAACGTCTAAATTCGGAGTTCTTGGCTTTTGTTAGGTAAAATTCTATAAGGATATACTACACTACAAATACTCCCTTCATGCTTAAGATATAAAAGTTCAAATAGATCAAAAGTTGTTTATAGAGAATCAAAATTTGCTTAATTTTCATGAACTCTTTTAGTAGCTGCCCTCGGTAGGTAACCAGTCATAAACCGCACGTACATTATACTGTTTACCATCTTTCACGGCTGACACCTTTCGAACATGCCAGCGCTGCCCGTTAATCTCAGAGAATCCCCAGACGGCTACACTACTCCAACCAAAACCTTCATTAGAAGCTACAACTTTGATATGCTCCCGATCAGCACCGTCTTGCTCCTGAAGCCAACCTTCTTTCAACCACTTGTTGTTGATATCCGACAAGTCGGACCATGTGTTTGTCTCTTTAATAAGCCCAAAAGTATCGTCCATGATACTCTGCACGGAGCCATCGAGAGGTCGACATTGGCTTGTTCCTTTAAACCCCCCCGTAATAGTGGAATCAATCAAGATAGTCTCTACACCTTTATCATCTACAAATTGCTTGGTATGTTCAGTCACAGTGACCAGACTGAGAGCCTATATAATAGTTGACTAAGCAGTGGGCGTGCCAATATGAGGAAATGGCTGTTTACACAGCCTCTCCCTAATGGTTACTAACCTGTCTTTTCCACCAAGATACACCTTGAATCACTAACATGGGCTCAAAACTATCAGAAGTTTTCTGATTAAGGATCCAATTGCCAGAAATATTCTTTAGAGTCTTCGTCGCCGGTGCTGCCATCTTTGTTGCTGGCTGATATTTCACAATGCTATCAAGCTGTCCACTGGAAAATAAAAAGAAGAGGGAAAGAAAGTACGCGTCAGAGTGGAAATAGAGGGGCTTTATACTGCTGATCATTCAATTATTGAAAGTTTAAGTATTCTTAAGTTTAATGAAGCTTATTTCTCTTGTGTTTTAATAAAACTCTAAAAAGGTTCAACAGCGCCACACAATCTACCCCACGAGACCACCCATAGATCTCCAGCGATATATGCTACGATTCTATAACTTTACATTGCTCTGCAAATTAGAAAATATATCCTGAGGTTGAACCTTGTATTTTAAGAATACAGAATGTAGATCAATTTATATTACGCCTTCCAATATAAACTATCATATAAACTATCATGTGATCTTCGTACCAAGAACGGTTTTCGGAAATATACAAACAGGCTATTAAGAATGAAGATGATTGGTGTATTATCTGACTTGCTGAACCTGTGCAGAGATTTCCAAACATAAAGTTAATTTTGCTACTCGTGAAGAGTACAGAATGGTGTCATTTTCTTAAGGATGGATAAATGCATTTTCTTTCTATCATGGAATGGAGCATGGGAACGCCTTCTAAGCTCTTAATAAGTGCGGGAAATATATCAGTATCCATATCTCTTTTGGTACATACGACCATAGACTGAGGAGAATTGGGCATCCCGTCCGCTCTGCCATACACAAGCCTCAGATCGGTAGACTAGTAGTTGGGTGGGTGACCACCAGCGAATCCCTACTGTTGTATGTTTTTTTGCTTATGGACTTTCCTTTAGGTTCTCTCAGAAAACACATTCTTCCTTCCTTCCTTCCATGTTGCAGGTTTGTCCCATCTATTTATCCCATATATTATCCTGATAAGAACTTTACAACATTTTAATTTTGCATATAAACTGCGGTCTCAAGAACGGTTATCCCGTTAACTATCATGCAGGTGAGTGACGGCCAATGAAAGTCTACTACAGTAATTGGTTTACTTTATATTTTTTTGGGTTGTGTAAATAAATACTTAGCCGACTGACTGTCCTGCAAAAATTGGGTAAAATTGATATCACAGTTGCAATATCATTCTTGGCTCTATATCAAAAGCAAACTTAAATTTGAGAGGATCTTCTGCTTCAGGCGGAGCAAGGCTACTTATTGTGATGTGCATTTTTCATAGCTTTCGGCTATATTCCAGATTCCTCTCCTTAAAACAACTAGCCGACGCGCGATAGTAGCAAGATTCTCTAAGCTGCACTAGATAGACACGAAGTACTATGCATTAATAAAAAAACCTTTTTATTAAGATCCATTACTTGCGTCACTAAAGCCCATTAATAAAGTGTTCCATGGGAAAAGCAGCTTATCTCTCTTGAAGATACCTTCCGGAATTTACAAATATATTATTGGCCTAATCTTTCCGAAAAGATTTCTTCCCAAAGGGACTTGACTTGGGGCATGAATGCTTTGTCCGACCAAATAAACTGCTTGAAGACCTGAAGCAGTTCCGGCCATGATTTGTAAGACTGTCCGAATCTGGCATTGTAGTTCCAGCGCAATAGGCTAATATACTCAGCGCGCAACATTCCTCTTGGAGCAAATGCACCACCGATGTATAAGAGCCAGAGTAGTAAGTCATGATATTCGTGATCATTCCATATGGAGTCGTCGTCCGTTTCTTGTAGTTCACGAAGTAACTTTGAAGAGACGTGGCACTATAAATTCCAAAGTCAGCAAAATATTAATGAGCAGTCTCGGATTCGCCAAGTCAACCTTAACTATAGGAGTTTCTCTTCAGGAAAAGCAATAGTGGCAAGAAATAAGATACGAGATGCTGACAATTCACATACAGGAATTACCAGCGCGCACCATACGTGGCAGCATAGCATAACTGAGCATGTATAAGCCGCAAGATGAGCACACTTCAAGAATGGAGAGACAGTCGGCATGCTCACAAGCCTGGATTGGATTGATGCTGTGAGGTTATTGATGCGAGCCATCGACATTTCTCCACTGTTCGTAAAATTGGGAGCATTTCGAATATGTTGTAATGCGTGTAAATCTTCCAACACTCCAATGAACTCCTTGGTGAGCAAGTATGATCTTCTTTGGAATCCGGACGGCAGGCAGAAGAAGCTACGAGATACTGAATCTCTTGTCCACTGAAGCTCAATGAATGTTGTATGATCGACAATGCGATTTGACCCTGTCATTACCGAAGAATTGAGATCCTGCCTGTCGATCGGTGTAAGCGCGAAATATAAAAAGACCTCATCTTTTGCTCACCAGAATATGGCTCGTTTGATACCGCCATTTAGATAAACGCCATTTGTTTGAGATATTTTGAGCAGTAGCTGTACTGCCGCCATATGAAGCTGAACTTCAGATTTCATCCCAAGGCGTGCCTGAAATATTGTTCAGCTTAAAATAACTCGAAATAAATGGTTATACAAAGAACAAACTATAGGGATTTCCACATACCTCTACACCAGCTAACAGCAAAATAGCGCCGATGGTCGACTCCGAAGTAGCCTCAACCGGAGAACTTACTTTCTCACGGATATAACTTATTGCTTGACCTTGATAGCCTAGACATTCCTGGTCCATGATTCCTTCCGTGGCCGCAAATACCATCGATAGCATAGCTGCGTTCACAAGTGCAGGATCATTTAATCCACTTTTGAAAACGGAGTGAAAACTCTGGAATGCAAGCTCCTCCGCTACACTGAATACCGGCTCTGGAGCCTGCCTAGCTATACCTGCAATATATATCATAAGCTTGTGTGTTTCTCTGATATATATGAATTAATATTGAGCAGCCTAAAAGGAGCTTACAGTTGCCCAGCAGAGCCTGTAATCTCGATTGATCCACCGGCAGCGTCTGGAATGGATCAAGCGACCCTGCACAAGGGGAAAAAAGCAATGCGGGTACATTAGTGGTATGAGTTCTCTTGCTCGGCGTTCTCCTTGGTTTATCTGTATCAACGGTTATGCGAAAGTGATCACCACAATCCTGTTGTAGCTTTCGTTTCTTCTGCAGTGCCTGCTTCACAGCGTGTGAGCGGGCTAAGCGTTGCTTGGTCTTGTCTTTGACGTAATCTGGGGCTTGGATTCCAATGAAATGATAGGTGTCACCTAACAAAGTTCTATCAGTAGCTGATATCATAAGCGGTGGAGCTGCGTTTGAATTTCATATTCACCGAAACTTGCAATGCTATTGCTTTTAGTCATTGTGATACTGTGATCTAACTCCATTGGAAATTAATAAGCAATAAAAAGACTGTATATTTGGTTCTTATTGCAGCGATAATTACCCCATAAGTGGTATGGTCTTTAGCAGTGAAACTCGATGTATTTTCATGATGCTTAGACCACACAGTGAGTCTGAAATGCTTACTGATCGTAAAATCGGAGTTAGGTGATAAACAGTCTCTTAGGTTTCTCCGTAGTTCTTGTGCAACATCTTTCGAGTTTCAGGGTTCTTTTTGCTGACCAATTCAAGACCCTAACCTTTTTTAGACTCAACTCCTTACTCTAATAGGAAATACCTTGTTTCCTTATTAGGATTAGACTAATTACCCAAATTGACGGAGTTGATGAACTGCTACTGTAACTGAAAAAATCTCATATCCTGTTTAGGAAGTATCTCTTTTCCTCATATGTAAAACACTCCGGTCACTTTTGTAATCAGCTCTACATTTCTCAATACCAATAGTATCATAGCTCCCCAATCATAGTTCTCCAAGGAGGCTGTTACGCTCTTATAATTACTAAGATTCAGCTTTCTTTCTTGAGACATGTTTGTTATCGAGCTACTAAGTTAGAATCATGTATATAAAGTATGTCTATACCCTTAGTTATCCGAATTGAATCATACTCAAGGCAGTCCCTGCAACACTCCTTCGAAGCGGGATACCACCTCATGCCACCTACTGCCAATTCCTCGAATAGCTCTACAATAATAAATATACAAAGTCCATACTCATGGCCGAATCACGCCTTTTCAAGCCTTTGAAAATAGGCAACATGGAAGTGAAGCACCGAATCGCAATGGCTCCTCTCACACGTTTACATGCATCTGACGATCGCGTACCAATAGGATTAATGACAGAGTACTACAGACAGCGAGCAGCTGTACCAGGCACACTGATCATATCTGAAGGCACTCTCATCTCCCCATCAGCCGGTGGCGGGTTCCCCAACGCGCCTGGAATCTGGAGTGAAGAGCAAATCGCAGCTTGGCGGAAAATCACAGATGCAGTGCACGACAAAGGCTGCTTTATATACTGCCAGTTGTTTGCAATGGGCCGAGTGGCAGATGCCGAATACGCAAAAAAGGAGAATGTTAGAATCGTAGGCCCGAGCGCTATTCCAATGGATGAAAATGCTCCCATTCCTCAGGCCATGACTATACCAGAGATCAAGCAAGCAGTCCTAGATTTTGCCACCGCTGCAAAGAATGCAATCCATGCTGGGTTCGACGGCGTGGAATGTCATGCCGCAAATGGCTATCTGACCGACCAGTTTATCCAAGATGTGAGCAACCAACGTGACGATGAGTACGGTGGGAGCATAGAGAATAGATCACGTTTCATCCGTGAGATTATGAAAGCGGTCGTTGATAGTATTGGTCCCGAACGGGTGGGACTTCGTCTGAGTCCGTGGAGTTTATTTCAGGGAATGAAGATGCAAAATGCAATCCCGCAATTTTCGGATATCATCTACAAAGCCCGGGAGCTGAATTTGGCATACCTTCACATGATTGAATCACGAGTTATTGGAGCTGAAGATTCCGTTGGGACGGAACGCCTGGATTTTGCGTACAAGCTATGGGAGGGCCCATTCCTTGTTGGTGGTGGATATACGCTCCTGGATGCGCAGAGGCTTGTCGAGGAAGAATATCCAGACAGGGAGATAGTGGTTGTTTTTGGGAGATATTTTATTGCGAACCCGGATCTGGTGTATAGATTTAGAGAAGGATTGCAGTTAAATGCGTATGATCGTGACACCTTTTACCGGAGCGGCTCGTCCGTGGGGTATGTCGATTATCCCTATAGCGCAGAATATCTGGCAAAAAACAATTCGGGTTTGGCTTGAAATATGCAAGAATTAGAGAAATGGATAGAGTTTGCCATACGTACGTTTTGCTGAAATTATCAGTTATTTGCACAGAGGTGATTTCCGGTATATGAATTAGAGTTAGCTATTAATGGCCGAAGTATTTTGTTTCCATTTTAATCTTACGAAGTATAGAAGTTTATCTAAGTCTATATCATTAAGTGGGTTAGAAAGTAGTTTTTTTTTAGATGGGATACTGCCTTCCACGGAATCTCTACTTGGATTACAGATCAAAAATTTAAGTGTTGTTGCCAAGAAAAGAAGGCAGCATAAGCAGCTGAGGTGGCTCAATTGATCATGTTTGTATTATAGCCGTACAGTCAGATGTGTATTGTTACAGCCCAGCTGACTATCAGCTGCTGCAGCTGCAAGCCAGATAAGATAATCAAGAGAATTAGGAATATTACAAACAGTAGACCATTTGATATGTCTTTTTATAGACCGAACTCTGTTAAGTTAAAGGTTAATAGATATTTTGGGCAAAAAGCTTGTATTCGGTGCATAACTAAAATCCTGAGTTTAGTAACTCCAAACTTTCTTCCAAACAGCGCCACATAACGTTTTGAATCTTCAAAGTCTCATTTTTAAAATTTCAAGCAGAAAGTCATAACAATTTTATGTTCATATGACTTTGAAGCTTAGTAAGCTGGATGAGTTAGCTGAGATTGTTGGAGAGCTGAAGACTTTTCAGACATCTTTCCCTTGGTTCTTGTCGAATCCGATATTATCCTATGAAGTTGGTCTTCTATTCTTGGTACCAGCTTATGTTATGCTCCTTAACTATTGTGGCGATTTGACAGCACGGATCAAACATATGCCACATATATATACTAACTATGGCCCACTCTAGAGTCGAATTATCAAACTCAACACTAATATCACTGTCACAAAGTAAATTTCAATTTCTGGTATTCAATTAAATTCAACAACTATCCACAAGTTTATTCCTGTTATCAAAGATCAAATGAAGTCCATTATCACCATCTCTCTCGCCTCCTTCGCAACGACTATCTCCGCACTTCCCACCCCCAGCACAACCGTACAATTCACTAACGACGGATCCGGGCGTAACACCAATGTGTTTGTTCCTTTAGGTGGAGTCCAAAGCGTCGCAGTTCTCCTCGACAACACCGCGCTCGACGTTACCGATAGCTTTTTCGCAACAAGTCTTTTTCTGCAGTCGAATTTCCAGGGCGTGAAGTGTGACTTTGTTCTTCCTGGTTTTACAGTTTCGATTAACGAGCGACAACCTTTCGCACGCTTTGCTCCCGTGTCAAATCCGCTCAACTTAGTTGATGCAAAGATCCAGTGCTCTGCGGTGGTTTAAGCTGGTGGTGTCATATGATATGTTAAGACTGCAGGGTGGACTAGACTGGAAATTCTTGGGTAAATTCTCGTGTTGTTTAGGGAGGATTAGCATGAGAGACTTGGACGAAATGTTCATTTCCACGAGAATGGAATGCATTATAGGATATCATCTCAGCTTTCGGTTTTTAGGTTAATGATTTTCAGCAATGTCAACACTCATTTGTCGATCACCTTTGTCTGAATACGCTTGTTATTTTGTTGCGGGCATATCAAATGCCTAATAGGTTGTCTATGTGAGAAGTACTTTGTATTTTCATCACTATTGATAAATTATCTTGAATACTATTTGTCCAATTTAGCAAAAATCACTAATTTAATTTAAAGACAGTAATAAACTTTCTGATTTTTACATGATTAATCAAAGATTCATTAGAGTTTGTTTCATGCATGTTAGTTTATATCGTTATATGCCAGATTTTCCTCCCAATGATAAAGACTCTATTCTTTAAAATAGTTAAGTAGTGTTTATCAAAGTTTTATATAAGTACTGAACGCAATCTCTACCTCTAGAATCTTTTGAACCTTTCCGAGTCATAAAAACTAGCTTATTAAAACACAATAAAACAATACGGGTTTGACAAGTTCTTTCCCAGGTTTTCACAGCTTTACCTGCCTCTCCGTCGCTGCAATAGCTGAGCGGTGTTGGGGGACGGCGCAACAGGGGTAGTCAGAATTCATGCGACACTTAGTAATCAGCGAAAACCACTGCAAAAAAGTATATATGATTCTAATTCTTAACTATACTACCACAAATCACTTCGAATGGGCTTGCCATCAAAATCTACTAGCTGTTGGCATCTATTAGGCATCTCTTTAATATGTTGGCGAATTTCTGACATTGTAATCTTGCTCCATTTGTCCTGTAAGATAGCTTTTAGTTGATCTAGTGTATCCCACATCCTTTTGTGTATTCTTTGCTTTAATATACTCTAATAAGCTTCAATTGGATTTAGATTAGGTGAATTAGAAGGATGAATAAGTGTATCAATCCAGTTTTTATGCCTAAGGATTGTATAGAGGCTTGGAATATGTGGATCTTTGGCACCTTTACCCTTATGGCCTTTTGTATTATGAGAAGGATTATTATCCTCTTGTAATATCTACCCAGCAGAATCTTGAAGGCGAGCTGTATTAATTGCATTGATATAAACTGGCAAAATATGCTCAGTGTAGTATTTTTGTGTTATGGCATTACTCTTAGGCTTAATTATCTGTTGATGTGGTAATTCAGCCTTCCATTGAGCTACATGAAGCTTGTATTCTTCTTGTGACTTATATTTGTTTGTACGAGGCTTTGGAGGATGTTTTGGCTGTTGTATAAACTCTTCTTCGTCATTATAGAACTCTAGCTTCTCTGCCTTTTTATACTAATTAATCTAGGCGGCTATATGTAGTTTTGTACTAGCTAACTTAGGCAATTGTTGTATGTTGTTTGGATTATTATGTTGCCTACGCTCTCTTAAAATGCCACCTTTGCATATTTGAGAAGGATTAATATGTGCTTTGTTGGTGAAATAGACTAAATCCCAGTATCCAAATAGTGGCTTATCCTTATGTGCTATATTATATATAACTTGTTCATTAAGATTCTGCCTTATATATTCTCTTTGAATATATGCAGCTTTATAAATCTGACTCCTATTTGTATGCTCCTTCAATTTTCGGGTAACTTGATGTTGTAAGAGAGGTATATGGTGATATTCAATTTGTGTATCTAGTAGCTGATTTTGAACTGGATTGTTGTTAGAAACTAGGAATTTGCAGGTCTTTGGAGAGAGCTTAGATTTGTGCCTAAGAATCTTTGACTACTTGCGATTATTGCAATATGCTGGTGAGCCTAATAGAGTCTTTTGTTAGAGCCATCTATAAGCTGTTGTATAATGAATATTGACTTCTGCTGCAATTGCGTGAATTGATTTCTTCCCTTCTTCAAATGTAATTGCGTCAAAAAAGCGGGTATGCTTAATTGTATCATAAATCTCCTGATGCTTCTTAGTTGGTGTAGCTGGTATATAGACTGTATTACATGTTTTGGAGACCATGGTTGCGTAGAAAAGTAGAGGTAAATACCTGTTGTACTGTAATTCTGGTGTTTTGAGGTGCTGACTAAGTGTCGCATGAATTCTGACTACCCCTGTTGGCGGGTCGCCCTTGCTTAATCAGCAGCAGGTCAATGCATCTCCCCGCAACGTGTTCTTGATTCTGCTATACCATAGACACCACGAGTCCAAGATGATGCGATCTTGCAATTCCACCCGCCACTTCATTCACCAAAACCCAACCACCAGAATGTATGCAGATTGTATCTACATCCATATTCCGAGCGTTGTGAATGATCAGCTCCTCTAACCGACCCATCACTTGCGAACTAGCACGCTAGAGAATCACTTTAGGGCTATGAAGAGTATATTTGATCACCCTTCTTTCGAGCGCTTTCCAATCTAGATTACTCTTAACACCAAGATCATGCGCTTGTATACCTCCAGCAGCCCAACTTGAAACTAGACTGAACTGGGCCCACACCTCCATCCTGCGGCAGACAGGCCGACACAGAATCCACCGAAAGACGAGCGCTCAGGTAAAAGACCATTGTGTTTTCTGGCATTTTAATCACTACACTGCCGACCAAAATCTTTAGAATCCACCAGCCAGGTCTCATCGCATGAAATAAGCACGAACGCTGTACAGAAGAGAAGCCAGGGAATATAACAGAAACAAAGTCAGAATGATTTAAGGGCCGGATGGAGATACTAGGGCTGGCAGAGTTGTGATGGGATATACTCGAACTATGCATTATATGCGAATATGGTCATGCCCATCTGCTTACAAGTTGATGTTTAAACCTGGAGTTCTGGAGATGAGATAAGGGAGATAATGGTTGGATGGTAAACATTAGCAATGGGCTTGGTTGTCATGAAGATGGAGACATCACAAAGCAACATATAGCCGATTCGTGTCGTGTCGTCTTCTTTCGTTACTTGTCCCAGATCAAAGCAGTAACCCTCAAAACTCCCGTACAGATTGTGCAGTCAGTATTTTCTCCGTTGTGATTACTGCCATATGATATGAATGCGAGGAACTCGGAATCTACTCCCAAATATTATGACGAAACAAAGGGAATTATGAAGTATCCTGAATAACACCAAGTGATTTTTATTCTAGTTCTTACGCAGCAGATACTTCGTGGGTTCATTTGTTCTCACCCGAAGAGCCTGGGCTGAATCCGCATCCTCCAGGCTTCACCCGACGTTTGGGTTCCAGACCAGGCCTTGACAGGAATAAGCCACAACTCGCAAAAGAGTATTCTCCAAAGATCGGTCATATCAACCAGGTGTCACTTTACACATCTGCATGTCGACCGGCTGGATATAATTTGTGAGTGTCACCATGAATAATAATGGCCAAGTTCCTTCCACAGTGGCTCTATTGCGATTGAACTCTAGTTGTCTCTTTCTTCAAGATGACAAGATAACCTGTATAGGAGAACTTGCAACTTCAACTCTATTTGGACAAGTTTGGAGAAAATGATAATACGAACAATCCAATCGTTCAATACTTTTAAATTTCTTTATGCTAATAGTGATTATCATCAGACTTAAAGCATATTAAGTCATTTGCCAATCGCACACACGTTTTGGTGAGTGGCGCCATCGTACTCCGGTTTTGGTTTTTGATAAATGTTGCACTTACACACGTACTAGCAATGTAAAGTGACGAAGATCCCACACGCAACTAATATCTAATATCTATTCGTTATTTCCGTGATTTGATTGACAGTTTATACCTTCATATTTATGATTGGTGCGCTTTTGTTCGTTCACCTTGCCTTGACGTTAGTGATGGGTAGATCTTCCGCGTTCCGATGCATATTTTTCCGCATAAGGCTTATCCCGATTTGTTCGAATTATATGATGTAGTCATTCTCATCTAGAAGCAATAACTTCATTACATTCTGCGTTCCCCTCTCCTCAATTCAGCCGGATAGATGGACCAGGCAAGCCGCCGTATAAATGGGGGTTTCTTTTTTCAACGACGAAGGTTTCCCGAGCATATTCAAAAATCACCATAATGAAAATACTCTTGCTGACTGTTGCAAGTTATCTGTTGCCTCTTTCAATTCAATATAGGATTGAGAGTAGGCAATCAACCTGCTCACATAATACTACATCCCCGGCCGCTCAGCCTGGATTCCCTGACTGCAACCGCAGCCCACTATGTTCAAATCTAATATGTAACCCCAGTGCATCACCGGTAGACCGGGTGGCAGCTCTACTGTCAGCGTTAACTGCACAGGAGAAAATTGCTAACCTTGTCAATACCGCGCCGGGGGTTTCTCGACTTGGGTTGCCAGCATATCAATGGTGGAACGAAGCTCTCCATGGATACGCCTACACGCCTGGACTGGGCTTCTTGAGATCTGGCAATCTGAGCTCTGCAACTTCCTTCCCACAGCCGATAACCTTGGGTGCTGCTTTTGACGATCCAATGGTGAACGCAATAGCGCGGATCATTAGTACAGAGACAAGAGCGTTCAGTAACGGTGGCCGCTCTGGCCTTGATGTTTGGGTGAGCTGCTCTTCTATTTCTCAACTGGTATGAATTATGATTAATGTGAATGATATAGACACCAAACATTAATCCATTTAGAGACTCTCGCTGGGGGCGAGGACAGGAAACGCCGGGCGAGGATCCCTTCCACCTGCAGAGTTATGTTCGTAGTCTGCTCGAGGGACTGGAAACACCCGATGCCAATGGTCATCGCAAGTTAATAGCCACTTGCAAACACTTTGCAGCCTACGATCTTGAAGGGATCCCATCCCAAAATCTCACCCGCTGGAACTTCGATGCGGTGGTGTCAAAGCAAGAACTTTCAGAATACTACCTGCCACCGTTTAAAACATGTGCAGTAGAAGCGAAAGTCGGAGCTTTTATGTGCAGTTACAACTCTGTGAACGGGATTCCTGCTTGCCAGAATCCTTATCTCCTGCAGACGATATTGCGTGAGCACTGGGCATGGAATGAAACAGACCAGTGGATCACGAGCGACTGCAATGCCGTTCCGAATAACTTCAAAGATCACCACTATGCAACCAGCAATGCAGACGCCGCCGCATCAGCATTGAAATCCGGCACAGATCTGGAATGCAACACATATGTTTTCAACGGTCTGGCGCAAGCCTATAACCAGTCTCTCATTGGGGATTCCGACTTGGACAAGGCACTTACACGTCTCTATCTCTCCATTCTCAAAGCTGGATATTTTGATTCTCCCGTGAACCAGCCATATCGGAACTTTCAATGGACCGATGTGAATACGCCGGAAGCACAAAAGCTCGCCTACCAGGCTGCAGTTTCTGGCATCGTACTATTAAAGAACGATGGTCTTCTTCCCTTGCAAGTTACAGACGTGAAAGTTGCTCTTCTGGGTCCAATGGCGAATGCGACGACGCAAATGCAGGGGAATTATTTTGGGAGAGCACCGTATTTGACTTCGCCCGTTCGTGCTGCCCAGTCCGCCGGACTCGACTTTGAATATTTCAAAGGCGTCGGGGTAAGTCGCGCTGACGCAACAATTGAGCGATCGTTGGAAGCAGCGCGGAATGCCGATGTTGTCATTTATATTGGTGGTATAGACAACAGTTTAGAGGCAGAGGATCTGGATCGAAGCAATATGACTTGGCCTGCGGTGCAGCTCTCTTTCCTGTCTGAATTGAAAAAAATTGGGAAGCCAACGGTGGTGGTACAATTTGGCGGAGGTCAAGTTGATGACACAGCTCTGCTTTCTGGTGGCGACTCTGAAGTGAGCGCGCTTTTATGGGCTGGCTATCCCGGTCAAGAAGGCGGAACTGCTATTCTCGACATCATTTCTGGGAAGACGGCACCGGCTGGACGACTACCAGTTACGCAATATCCAGCATCTTATGCTGACGCGGTTGACTTCAAAGACATGAATCTGAGACCGCAAGCTAGCAACAACAATCTAGGGCGAACGCACATATGGTATACCGGGAAACCCGTCGTCCCATTTGGCCACGGTTTGCATTATACCTCCTTTAATCTCTCATGGAATGCTGTTCCAAAGAAGTCCTTTAACATTCCCGACCTGGTTTCCGGATCTACATCAACAGATTGGCCGAGTCTTCTACTGAAGCCCGTTCTCTCCCTAGAGCTCGATATTATGAACTCTGGTAATACAACATCGGATTATGTAGCGCTGCTCTTCCTGCGTACGAACGCAGGGTCAGGACTAGCTCCTCTCAAACAGCTGACTTCGTATGCGCGCGCTTATGCGATTGAACCTGGACGACATAAAACCGTAAATCTGACCATCGACATTGAAAGGCTAGCGCGTGTTGACACCACGGGATCCAGGAGGCTGTCTGCGGGAGATTATACGCTGTTTGTAGATATTGATGAGAAAGTACGTTTTGACTTTGTGCTTACAGGAGATGAGCTTGTGATCGAGAACTTCCCACAAGAGATGACGACCAAGTCTAGTAATAAGATAAGTAAAAGTGGGGGAAACGACAAGTAAAGTAGTCGCGTTTAATGGAGATAAAATAGCACTTGAATACTAGTTCTGTTTAATAAGGCCTAACGCCTTCTTTTCGTTAAGAGATTATTCATATTGTTATTAACTATTTAGAAAGAAAAAGGCATATACTGTTTAGCAAGGAGCGGCTGCTAACAAGGAGCTTCTACGAAATGGCTGCTATAAAGCTATACAGAAAAACATCATTGTACAAAGAGACTGCCGTTAGCTTCCTGCCACTCGTTATAGTACATTTGATAGCCTTCAAGCGTTGCCCTAGGACCACGACGTGATAAAAAGATAAGGACGATCGCGTAAACCTGGGTCCGTATCTACTAAGTCTATTCCAAACAAGTATCTTTAGAATACTCTAGTCACCATTATGGCGGATATTGATCATGACGTGCAGTCTATGTTTATAGAAGAACAATCGAAGGATAATTCACCAACATTCTTATTTGTCTCGGCTTTTCGACGGTTATGATGCCTACATTGGCACTTTGCCGTTAACGAAACCCAAAATATAATCATTGCTTGCAAACCGACAACTCCAGCTTGGATCATATTATCAAGAGACTAAGTCATATTCCTTATATCTGGCTGTTTACAATGGAATCGCCCAGTCTGAAGGAAAGTTGAGGTGATAGTAATTATTATTTCAAGACGCCTGATATTACCAGTTACGCTAGTAATAATGTTTTCGCGAAATCCTTTCTTAATGTAACTAAGATTAACGAGAGACTTATAAAGTACCCGCAATTAAACTTAGCTGCTTATCTTGGCTATATTATAAACCAAGGCTTAATTGTGCGCCTCGCTTTTCGGAAATATCGCAAGACCTTGTCCGGTCGTATTCAAAATGTAGAAGGATTAGCCGACTTCATAGCTCAAGAACACAAAGGTTATATAGATAATATTAAAGCTATAGCTGCAAACTGGGAGCTCTAGCAACCATACTCTAGCAACCATGGGAAGGGACAAGGAAAAGTCTGTTGGACTTTCTTACCCTGGGTGGACAGTTGTGGGCGATGAGCGGTAGTTGCTTATATCATAGAAAGAGCACTCCGGCAAGGTGGTGAGTATTCTTCTGCTTTTTGTAGTTTTCAGTCATCGCTATAGGCTTTTAGATTGCTTTTGCTCGGACTGACTGTGAGGATGAACAGAGATATGGATATTTTTCTACCGCTGAGGTTATTCCAAATCGAAAGAGTGACTTTTGGAGGTCTATATCTCTTGGATTCATGAATATTTTCTTGGACCTAGGTAATGGGTTTGGTTTTGGAAGAGTCACAACTCCTCTTTGAAACTTCGCTCGACATCCGATCCTCAAGCTTTACAATACCGAAAAAGAGTTTTGCGTGGATAGATGCTATGCTTCAAGTCCTGTTGGGTGGGTCAAGACTCTACACATGTGCCTTCAGATTTGCTGCTATCTTCATTGGGTCCCACCGCATAGTTCTGGTCAGCCTCCGAAATGCCTCAGAATATTGCAGCACATTTTTGTATTACCAAGACAGGGGGGTATTCTACACGCTTTTGTTTGACACGCTTCTGTGAATATGATATGATATTTCCTTGTCGGATATTCTGAATCCTGTAGCTAAACTAGATTCTGTCCTTCCTTTGGAACATGAGACATACATGCATGAACAACCCCCAAGATCAAAAGAGCATTTTGCGTGAGCCCTTTCCTTTCTTACATCCACAATAATATCTAACATTATTGAACTTTTTTTACTTGGGGTGAAACCTAAGATTATGATTAGCCATTGTATTCACCGTGTGCATTTGCTTTTATGGGTTGGTGATTATCTTTTCCCACTACTATGATGAATGTTTATGGCGGTTTTGGTGGCAATGTTATGATAAATAGGGCCCTGTCAGAAAAGAAAACTGTTGTGAGAGAGATGGCTTTTCAGGAGCTATACAAAAGATAAGAATTCAGCATATGTATAAAGTCTACTAAAGACATGATCTCAGATATGAAACCATTCTCGTTGGAGTATCTTAACTATCTCCTCTCTCCTTGACTTGGAATTATACACATTAAATCTGTTATTGAATTTAAATGTATAATATACCAGCCTCTAAACAAACAATTAAACCAGGCTGTAACACAAATAATCTCAAAATATTTTATCCCATATCTTCTTCCCTGTGCCTACTTGCGATTTTTCAGCCGCAATTGCTTCGACCTCTTTCCATTCCCTAATAGATTCTAATTCTTGTCCAAAGGAAATAGCCTCTATGGGGATGACATTTGATTTCAACACGATTTTGAAGACAATATACAGCACTATGAGAATTGTTAGTTCTATGAATCAAGGTTTGTATTTATACCGAGCAGTGAGAACCCACCAGCAAAAATCGCAATGTTGACGTAGCAGGTCAGGAAGCTAGAGGCGGTGAAATTCCCAGGGAAAAATACATCAAAGCCGGAAAAGAACACGACGAGGAATACCATCAGTAGAGTGATCCAAGCTGTGTATGGTTGAAAAGGGCTTTGATAGGGAAGTTCTAAAAATATGGTTAGGATATCCTCGTTTAGAAACGCACGTCTTCTGGGGGCTACTTACCATCGCGAGAGATGTCTTGCTGCTTGAGAGCATAGAAGAATCTAAGATAGGTGACCTGGATCACAATCCAGCCGATCAGGCCGGCGACGGTGGTAATGTTAAGAAACCATCCGAAGACGATGGAGGAGTTATTGCTAATCGTGAGATACACCAACGGCGAAGGGAGCAAGCTGAGCGCAACTGCCCAGAATGGAGTTCCCCAGCGATTGCATTGCAGGAATATCTTGGGTGCGTGTCCGTCGGAGCTCAAACCGTAAAGCGTGCGGGAAGCAAGGAATATGCAGGCGGAGCCACTGCTGATTGCTGAGGTTGTCACGACTGCGTTGATGATAGAAGGCAGTGCTTTGATCCCGGCTTCTTGGAAGGCAATGACAAATGGCGATTGCTGGGCTGTACCGGTTGACGTTTGCAGTTTCGCCAAGTTATAGGGACTATGTTCTAATCAGCACTGAACGGGAGTATTCCGTCAACAGATAACACTTACACAAGCAAACCCACGATGAAGATGCTCAATACGTAGAAAAAAAACACTCGATAGAATGTCTTCTTCGTTGCTTCGGGGATAATTTTGCGAGGGTTTTGTGTTTCTGTTCCTGAAAGTGCAACTACTTGGATATTGCCATAACTGAAAGCTGCACTGATTAAAGAAGACCAGAAAGCCAAAAATTTCCCCGGGTTTCCATCCACCAAGTAGCTGTTGAAGGCTCCTGGAGTTTTCCAATAGCGAAAGCCAATTCTATCATGATTGGGCCCTCCCCCAAGGTCAACAACAATTCCTGCGAGAATCAAACCAATGATCAGAGCGATCTTCATAGCTGCAAAGACCACTTCTGACTAGGTGACTGGTCAGCCTATTTAGAGAATTTCAAAGCATTAAGACTTACCTCTCCATATAAGCGAACCCCGCAGAAGTTTAGCGACGCAATAATTACCAGAAAGATAGTAATCCAGACAGCAGGATGCACAGATGTATTCCAGAATTGAATCAAGGTAGCAGCTGCACTCAACTCCGCAGGCACTGATATCGCCATGGTATACCAGAAATTCCATCCCGTCGCGGCGCCAAGCGCTGGTTCTATGAAAGCAGTTGCATGGCGAACGAATCCTCCAGTGACTGGCATGAACGCTGTGATTTCTCCTGTTGTATAGGAGACTCCCGCGGTGATCAGTCCCATGAATATATAGGCCAACAGCGCACCCACAGGGCCAGCCTTTGCTATCGTTTTCCCAGAACTGAGGAACAGACCTGTTCCCTTGAAAGCAGAGTTATTAATGCTGAAATACTTCATCCTAGTTCAAGCACTTACAATCATTCCTGCAATTGCAATCATGTTGATATGTCGCGCTCCCATATTGCGCTTCAGTTGCTCATGCTCGCTAGTCCCTTCTTCCAAGTCGCTGTGGACAGACATATCCTGGGAGACTATTTTGGATTCCTTCATAAAAGACCCTTCGCCCGAGATATCAGCTGATGGTAATGAACCGATGGACATCGTAGTGAGATATATCTGAGTGCTGATGATAACTTCGCACGCAACCTGTATTCATTCTATTTCCTCAAAGGAGTGAATGGACTCGTGATAATATAAGTTTAGGACAGGAAGATTGCTTGACTCCCTAGAATCGAATCTGGAATAATCATGGTGATCTTATAGAATGCGGGTATTCCAGTATTCCAGCAGTCTACCACACTCAACTCCTATTATTCTTCTACGGTATCGCTTGGAGAGATAAGTCCGGCATCTTGCCGTTGGAAAGTGGGATATGATAGTTGAACGCCGGTTGCCATCTGGATTAACCGTGTTTGTGGATTCCCTCCCCACTCTATTTCCACTAAATGGCAAAAGCTCGCTCGGCGCTAGGATTCCCAGTAGACTTTTAGTGCTTGCATAAATACCGGTGCACGGTCTGGTCGGATCTGATATCCCATTACTAACCGGAAGTTTACGAGTTACCACTATGTAGCATTCATTACTCCTCATCTAGATCATCTTATATTGTACACACTATTCTACCCTGCTCATCTGTCACTGAAAACTTGACTACTATCAAACAGCTGTGCTCTTTTGTTTTCGTTTCGGAACAGGTTTCCCTTGTACCCGCCAGCCAATCATTGTCAATTGACCATTCTCAACCTTTACACCTCAAAGCTAAACATGGCAGTATCAAACTTCAGCGGAGGAAATCCGCCGAAAGGCAAAGCGAAAGCAGCTCATGTCAACATGATGACTGATACAGTGATAGCGAATTTGCCTCCAGATGCCTTGAGATCTGTACTGCGAGGACTGCTAGGATTTGAACAAAACTTAACCTCACACTTCCACGATCTCACAGCAAAATACTTACAAGCTACCAAGTCTGCATCGCCTTTATCAGGTTTTTTTTCGAGAAGTCCCTCTGGCTTGGTACCTACGGATTTGTTCTTCAGGACACAAGGCCGCATTCGTTGTCTGATGGGCTGTGGATTCGGATTTGACAGCATCAGAACCTTGACAGACGTAGTGCAAGAACTGTTGAGTGTGTTCCGGAAAGAAGACCCAATAGACGAGGGGCTCTCCAACACTCTTGCAGCAATCGACGGCGATATCGTGCAAGCAGTTACAGCCGTTCAGAAGGAGCTTCTGACGGGATCAGGCTCGAGACCGATGACTATTTCCGAGCAAGATATTATCAAAAGACTAAGAGACATACAGAACTCTTGGGTGATATTACATGAAGATATTGACTTGAAGTTTGCTTTTGCGAGAGGAGTCACACGACTCGCAGAGTTTGAAGCACGTGAAAGTATTGCGCCGCAAAAGACGCAGATTACAACATTATCAATTCGGACGAAGAATCATATTACCGAAACTGTACAGTTGGGAAGCCTGGAAGTGCCTCGGATATTCGCTGGGCTCTGGCAGTTCTCAAGTCCAGCGTGGGGCACAGCTTCCAGAACAAAAATCAACACTGACTTTCGAAAACATGTCGATACAGGATTTACAGCATATGGCAAGTATACGTTCCTATTCTGAGATTTTCCTTTTCTTTTCTTACCAAATGTGTCTAATCCTTACTGACAATCCTTTTCCAGATATGGCTGATCACTATGGTGATGCAGAAGTGACTTTCGTAAGAAACTCGCCCACCCAGACGTAGCTACCAGCGCTAATATATAGGGATAGGGAGAATTTAGATCTACGCAATATGACAGAAATGAGATTTATTGCGCAACCAAGTTATGCGTTTTCGGTTCCGTAGAAGTCTCTCCTGAGTTCATTGATTCACATGTCACACAACGAGCGGCGAATGTTAAAGCTGAAAGCATCGAGCTTCTTCAGTTCCACTGGCAAGATGTAAGAGGCTTCCTAAACATTTATGTACTGGAGCTAAATCTAGTTAGTATGATGATCATCAATATGTCCAAGCCGCAAAACTGATAGAGGAGCATCCAAAAGTACAGAATCTTGGATTATGTAATTTTGATACTCAAAGAATGGTTGAGTTGATAGACGCCGGTGTCAAGATCATCTCCAATCAAGTTCAGGTAAGGAAAATCTGATATCTAACACAGCCACTGTAAAGATAATTGAATTGAATTGAGTATTCTAAAATTATTTGTAGTTTTCCCTGATTGACCTTCGGCCAACGTTCAAGATGGCAGCCAGCTGTACGCAACACAATGTAAAACTATTGACCTACGGCTCCCTGGTAAGTTTACCTCCCTAAGATAGTTTGAAGGATGACAAAGTATAACAAGATTAATATTCTAATAGTGTGGTGGTTTTCTCGCGGATAAGTGGTTGAACGTAGCGGCTCCCAATCTCTTCGACAAAAACATGACACCAAGTCACAGAAAGGTATTTATCGCTCCTCGCCCTCGAGAGTTCAAGCTCATGCGATCTAGTACTTCGAGATGATAGAAGTATGGGGTGGTTGGGCGTTGTTCCAAGAGCTGCTGTCTGCCTTATCTGTCATTGGCAAAAAGCATAAAACTTCGATCTCAACCACTGCCGTAAGATGGGTGCTAGATCATGATTGTGTTGGTGCCGTGATTATCGGAGCACGCATGGGCATAAGTGAACATGTAGATGAGAACTTGGAGGTGTTTAAGTTTAAGCTGGATACAGAAGATCAAGCTTTGATCCAGGAAGTTCTCAACAGATGTAAAGCTCGAGATGTCTTTGCTGAGATGGGAGATTGTGGCGCAGAGTACAGACAATGAAGCTCGGAGTGAAAATACAATTTGTGAAAATACAACTTAATATCTTCATAGCAGTTTCGCGCGTCGCCTGAGAGCGTGGGAAGAATATCACGAGAAACTACCTCTATTGGCCTTGAATCTGCCAAGAGGTAAGTGGGGCTGCACAGTATCGATAAACTTTAAAATTATCAATCCCACTCTTGTCAAAGCTAGTGAGAAGATAAGTAGACAATCCAATCACTTATCCAGAGCTTGCTCTCAATGGCTGCATACAGTTGAAATAATATCCAACTCTTCTCATGTTAACAGTGTTGCTAACATCTCTAAGACGTGCTTGAAGATAAAACTGGAAATCAAATCAGCATGAGCAAGTCAGCAGCTAAAGGGTTCAGGTAACTTTTCTAAAAACTTCCATATATATATGCGGCCGAACACACCAACTTATTATATAAACACAGTGAAAAAGCATGTCTAAATTGTCGTCGGGTGAAGATGAAATGCCGGCTCGAAATCCCAAACATGACATGTGAGCGCTGCACTCGGAAATCGCTGGAGTGTGTTTATGAGAAACATCGTCGAGGAAGGAAACCTACCAGGTCGCTATTTTCATTCTATTATTTATGGGGAGAGAGTAGAGACTGATAAGAAAGTAGAACTAATCTTCGACTTCAGGAACGGGGAAGCCAGCCGACGCCAGCAGGGTATTCCCAAAGTCCTCTTGTCGAGCAGCCTCCGTCTATACAGTATAGTCTTCACTCAAAGACTCAAGATGACCCGATCTGGAAAGCTAGGACTGGGAACAATGCATCTACACCAGAGGATAGATGGAATATATCGGATAGTCTCCAGCCTTCGCAATTACTAAGTAAAGGAGCCCAATCAGGGCACTTCTCGCTACAGAATGTCCTCTCTATACCGAGTTTATTAACCAGCGACTCCGATTCACATTCTAATAGCGTAAACCCAATTTCTAGAGCGGCGTCAGGTACTGATGATCCAATATACAGTAATTTTCTATCGTATCCGATTGCCTTGGGGCTTTTTGAAAAGCAAGTTAAGCCGATTTGAGATATCTTTTGCTACCATCACCTACTGACTGAGATAGTTTCATGCGCAATCTCAATCCATTCATTAGTCAATTCGACCCTTCTCTCCACAGCTTCCTCTACATCCAAAAGAAATCGTCTTTCCTGCTATCAGCCATCCTGTCCGCGTCGTCCAAAGCCTTCCATCCTTCCCTTCACTCTCAGCTGCAAGCTCACACGGAGAAGCTTCTTGGTAAAGCGTTCTCTCAAGGAGAGAAGTCTGTTGAGGTCGTGCAGGCTATTCTCGTTTTGACGTATTGGAAGGAGCCGGATGAGGCGAGGACATGGCTTCTAGTGGGATATGCGATCAGGATGTATATAGAGATGGGCTGGCATAAAATGAAAGAACCAGCTCCGGGGTCAGAAATACTGTCTGAGCAAGGAGTGAGAGAATTAAGGAATCTTCAGAGGACTTGGTTGGTTTTGTTTGTCTACGACAGAAGGTATGAACTTTTAAACTCTAGCTGGTTAGATAGGAAAGTTGACATACAGTATAGCTTGAGTTCCCAGATGGGAAAACCTTGGATGATTGAACAGAGCGATGTGGTGCAAGATATCGATACATGGCATACTCATGAATTTGCATTTATAGGAGGCGACTTACTTCTGGCGGCTTTTGTACGCCTGCGCATGATGAGCAGCGAGATGCTCGATCTCTTTTTTCTCGGTCAGCCAGGATCATCTCGAAATCGCTCCGAGGCTTTACTGAAGCTTTTGAATTCTGAGATTTCTAGATGGGAATCAAAATGGTATCCACTGTTTGATCAGGGTATGGTTCTTTCTCTTGACACTGAATTTCGCGTGCTTATCAAATGTGCATAGATGGCGCTTCGCCTTGCCACCATTTTCTGGTCAGGTTTTATGGCTCACACGTACGCTTGTTGCTCAACTCTTGCTCCTTGCAGGACTTACCCAACCAATGCGAAGATGGTATATCTCCATCGAATCAAACTCTATGGCTTTGCTTCACAAGTGCTGTTGGCATGTTGGAGCTGATATCGCAAGAATTTGGTCCATTACAATTACTATATTTCGCACAGGATTCTGTTCATGTTATGACTGCATATGCGACAACTTTTCTCATAAAGGTAATTCCACACGCCTGGACTTTTGTTCATATACCTTTTCTAATTTAAAACTACAGTTACTTCTCTCTGTTCCGGGCTTCCTGCGAGCAGATCTCGAGGTGCTTGCAATCAACTCCATCAGTGACGCATCCGAGACCTTCGAAAAACAATGTGCGGCTCAGAAAACAGGATGTGCAATGCAAGCTCGCTTTCTCAAAAAAGTAATTGACAATTACCAAACAATGAAAGCGCAAGCGCAAGCTCAAGCTCAATCTCAATCTCACAAACTCCCTTCTCATCCTCATCACAACAAAAGTGAGCAGCACCCAGATTATGATAAGACGAAGTCAACACACAACACTTCGAACATGACTCGCCAAAGTCCTGGCTGGAACGAATCTGACATGATACCAACAGAGGGTGGTGTTGACCAAGAAGCGGAACAGATAAGGAACGAGTCGCTAGTAGTGGGGAACTATGCGTTCTCGGATAATGAGATGTGGGAGAATATGTTTGCGGAGGCTGGGTTCAGGCTTAATGATGGGGTGTTCATGCCCGAAGCTATGGGGTAAGTTGACTGTATTTGTCAGCTTGATGGTGGAGACACTAAGAACGTTGTTAAATCTTGGACGCCGGTCCGGTATCTGTACTTGAGCCACAAGATATAATAAACGCCGGTGAATGGCCGGTGCGGGGATATTGCATGCTATGCTATGCCGGGTAGATAAATTATTCTCGCAATACCCACCAATTGGACTCACGATAATAGCAAATCTCCAACTCCAACTATAACCAAGCCAAGATTTGTTGTCACCGTCTCTCAATAAACATGGTTGACGACTCCTTCGAACTGTACGACTTGAAGGTAGAAGTTGTATGTCCACCTGGGGAGAAGATTATCTGTGGTGCAAAAGCCGGTGACTACTTCACTCTCCAGGGCGAGATGTTATATCTCCCTGCTGGACAAGGTATCAGCATCTATAGTCTATGTAAGAAGTCCGCTTCCTTTCTTTGAGCGCGACCTTGCTTTACGATATGAACTAATAATAGCCGCAGCAGCAGTCTTTCCTTTGCTAGCCGCCAAACAACGGAAGACTCATCAGAATGACTGGATGTCATCAGACGGATTGGTCGCATGTCCGGATCCAAATTGCAAATCAGTATTGAAAATTACAAGGACGGGATTGAGGACTTTCAGTCATGCTGAAACAACGGTTGTTGGGTTGGAGGGGAATGTATAAAGGTAGTGGGGTAACTACTCTTGTTTTGAAGACAGAATAGGTGGGCACTATATACCCTAAGATGGTGGTAGATATTGTAAGAAGATATAGTAGTAGTTTCAATGACTACTAATTCTACAAGGTATAAGAGTAGCAAATTAAAGTTAAAGACGCAATACCCAATTTCAAATTCCTGCTCAATATTCTTTCATTTGTAGAATAATTCTACGTTGTGTTGAAAATTAGATAGTACGAGATAGTTTACATAACCTAGTAGATTCTTGGAATCAAAAATATTAGTTACTAGAAAAAGTTGGTTGTTAAAAAGCAAGAAATTGTCAATTAATAATTTTAGTTAAAATCCACCCGGCATTCTTTTGGTTCTGAACAACTATGTTTCATAACGTGACGACCAAATAATATGGTTGCCATGGCCATATAAGCTGGTGACAAATTCAATGAAGACTATCTTACACGAAACATCATTCGACCAGAATAAAATACCAATGGTAGTGCATATCCTGTTATCATCTAGATACATCGTGGTGGTTTTTGAAGAGATATTAGCTAATGTCCGCACCTTAACATCAGATTATATACCATCGATCCACAAGGTTGTGTATGCTTCTCATCGACAATAAAATTGAATCATACCGTAATATTAGAGCAAGAACCTCAGTTCGGCCTAGCTAGCAACAAAACTTCACATAGAATAAACATTTCCATGCTCAAATCCAAAAGCCCGGATTCCTGGCCAGGTAATCGTTAACTAGGACTCTGCAAGAATGTCCCTCCTATACACCATACCTTCCATCAAAATCCTCATGCCCAGCCAAATATCTTCTAGCTTCATTGAGAACAGAATCAACTGCTTCAGATGTGTACTTTTCTAATCGATGATTCTTTGAAGGTGGTCGTTTGGCTTCTTTTGGGTCTCGGCTGGGAGTTGTCCCTGCCAGATGACAGTCGGGGTTATCTGATTACATTATCAAAAACGAGAAAATACCTAACTTTGACATCGAAGGTGAAGTCGATAGAGCGCACCCATCATTCTTCTTTGGAGGCAACATCCGCTTCTGAGTGCTCTTTGCCCACCTTATTCACGCTCTCCACAACTTTTATTTTAAGATCTCTCCTCTCTTAAGCAATAACGTCTACTTCGCCTTGTGTACCGGTATCGATCTCCATTTTAAAAGCAGAGCTACAATGTTGTTGGGTGGAATCAGGCTAGAATTCTTTAATTTTGAATGATGAATAAGGTCCAAAAACCTTCGAACGCGGGGCAGATGTGGTCAGCTTAGGTTACACATCATTCAATCCCTGCGACTTTTTCACCAAAAGAAAACAAGCAAACGGGGGTTTCTCGCTACACAGTAAAAGCTGCATGATGCCCATGCCATTGCTTCTTTATATGAAAAAAATAATCCAAACTCTCACTCATTACCCAAAAAGGAATTTCAAATATTAAGAGGTTAAGATTAGGGCTAGTTTAGTGATATTATATTTATGGCAGTTCCCCAACATTCTCCGCAGTGCATTCTTGAGTCAGCTATTCTCTGAAATCAGTCGCATAATTTAAAGCTTTTTGATGTCTTAGAATCTAACAAAACCAGGCCAGGACGACGATGGTGTTAAACTTCATATGTGCCGGCACTAATACAAACTGCTCATCCAACTTTGCAGGATGTTGAATTGAGCCGGTGATAAGAGGAACGACAGCTCAGGACAACATCATAAATTAATCACATACATTGCTTGATATCATTCTCTATATACGTATAAAAAGTTACTTTAAAATGATATACAGTCTTTCGCTTCGATATTTCACTTCTCGGACTCCACCACCGTATCTGTTGCTTCTTCTCTCTATTTTTGCTATCCCACGCCCTCCATCATAGATATGCCTTTCCATCTTCTTCGTGCACCAGGTATCGTCGACTGCTTCGGTACCATATCATGCTCGTGCTTGATCTATAATATCGGTGCCGGCGCGCAAGCTTGATTGAGAATCATTTCGGCGCGTGCCCGCACGCTCTGCGCTGCCGTATTATCATAGTTGGTAAAGGCCAAGGGCGGCCACAAAGTTCAATATGCACAGAATTAGCAATATATAGATGTAGAACTTGGCCTGTCAAGAAATTTGGTGTCCATGACATGAAAATTGGCATACTTATAAAATGTGAGCGTTGATCTACTCTTTAGGAAGTGTGTTAGTCTCGTCTCACTCACTTCACCCAAATTAGGAGCCAAAAATATTCAACATTGTTGGGTCTATAATCTTCTTTGGAGAGCAAATATAACAGAGTTTGAAATATCAATGCTGCTAAAGTTGATTTTTAGGAAGTTAAATATATTCAATTATGGCAAGGACATGTTGCATGTCAATCAATCTCAATGTGGAAAAAACATATTCCTTAACCCTAAATAAACTTCTCGATACTCTTCCAATGGAATAGAAAAACCAGCCACAAATCAGAACAGAGGCATTTCAATGTTTTTCAATTGTGTTTCGAAAGTTAGCAACCCATAGAATTCTAATTTAGAAAGATGAAAGAAATAATAAAACTCATGAAACCATTTCGGGCAGAGGGCCTGAAGTAGCTCGTCTTTCCAGGACCTCCGTAGAATGTCGAAGTTCTACAACATGCGAACGTGGAAGAGCTTAATAATCTGTAGCTATGGGACATCTATAAAGCGAAACCTCTCGCTTTGAGCCTCGAGCACCCGATATTTTAATCTCCTCAAAATTGTCTAGAGCGTTCGGTATTTCCAATTTCTCGGTGGTCTGTTTGATAGTCGTTTGGCTGTATAATTTATGCTATGTTCATTGTAATTTTCTCTATCATCTCTATTCGTACCACGTCGTGATGACTGATTGATAACTGGTGGGGGCCTCCTCCGCTGGTTGAACGTCTTTGGGAGAGTCGCCTATCAAGTTTCTTGGTCTTGGTCTGAATTTCCCCACATTTGTCCTTCAATAACTGTTGTAACTGGGCGGGCAAAGCATTTTCTTCTAGATGAGTTGTACCGTAAAGCCCCAGTGTGTGGTGGACGTGAGCGTAGGATGGGTGATTCTTCGTCAAAAGAGCTGTTACTCGCTAGAGCCTTTGCTACACGATAGTTTTCCCACCAAGTGGTGGCTATGCCGAAGAGGAAGGCAAGAACAACTGTGCCGATGAGGATTTGGGGAAGCGTATATGAGGTACCAGCTCGACTGCAAGGTCGTAGTTGTGGTACCAAAGATTCCCTTGTGTTTATTTAGTAAACCTATGCGAATATGGAATGCAATTAACTTGCAGCTTCAAAGGTTAGTGGAAGAAAAACTAGAGCGAGATAATTCAGTCACTTTACTTGAAGTCCTTGAGATACGGTTTCTGTATTGAATGCCTATAAAGGCTAGTTAATTATGTTATCGCTAAAAAACACAACTTCATGGCAAGGGAATTGTGTGAAGGGGAGCCGACTAATCAAGCCTAAGGTTCCCCATTGAATTTACCATTATTTCTGAAGTTAGCTGATGATTCTCTAGATACTGTTCAATATCATCAAGCCGTTGTTCAAGATTGGTGATATCAGCAGCTGAAAATTGCGCATAGCGGCGATCTCATGACTTCAGGTGACTTAAGCTGATGTTGTATGACTTAACAGAGGCAATATGTGTTCTTAGACACTATATCCGGTTGATAATATTTTTCATATATCTATGAAGTACGCGAGTTTGTTCTAGGATAGGAAGACTAGTTCTCGCCATAGACTTTGTCGCATAGGACGTCCGTGTGGTCACGTGTTGAACTGTATAATCCAAATATGGAAGTGGTTTGAGACGATTGTATCTGCGCTGGTAATCATGTGAATATAAAGCCGATAGTCTATCAGGTAACCCTATGTTTGGCATTCCGACAATCACGATGATTGGAAACTTGGGATGGCTGAACAGACCACCGCGCTATCAACATCAAGTGGAAAGTGGTGTCCAGCGAGCTTCAGATTTAGTGTCATATTGCCTAGTATCTATTTGTGTATTTCGGAGATTGAGTTCTACGTGTTCCATTGCAAGGCCGATGTCTTGAATCTCTAAATGGATATATTTTTGAGTAATGAACCTATTTGGTGGATACTGACCAATTTGGTCAAATGTTGGTAGGATATCCTGCCGCAAGTAGCTCGTTGATATGAGCTCACATAATCCAACATTCCCTTTGGAAAAGACTCAAAGGCTGTACTCAAGACATTCTGTAACCATTGAGAATGACCTTCTACTTCCCTGACTTGGTCAGATGTATATTAAACACCTCAAAATATTTGCTTACACAACGAGCAGTTCCCTAGATGTCTCGGCAGAACTATTCAGAATTGTTTCAATACCACGGTCACTGGCTGGTGAAATATCGATTGTAACTAGAATTCGAACAACTCATTATTCAGCCGTTTCTCCGTCATCAAATCTCAAGATGTATGGTGGTAAGATAGCCACATACTTGTCAAAGGAAAATTCTCACGTGAATTTCCTCATCTTTCTTGTATCCAATTCGATTTAGTTCAGGGACGTTTTTTGCCAGGTGCTAGTGGTGGTATAAGCTGACGTTCATCCTCATGGCTCTGATAACATAGGCTGAAAAGAATTTTGGCCAAAAGATGTTCTTGACACATATAAGGCTGTAGAGCAACTTTACAATTCACAGGTTAGGCAGATATCTCGTGGCTTTCTAGATCCACATTATTCGCGAAACGACTCATCAAAGTACAAATATGCATCTGAGTAAGCACCTTAATAATCGAACTCCTTATATGACTACAGTCAAGTAAGGAGTTACTTGATCTCTTGCTTTCAATTTCTTAGCCACTTTTTTGCACCAAGAAGTGACGTTCAAGAAAGCGGTAAAAGCATTCGGATATTCTTTTATTTTTTTTAATTTTTTTTATCTTTCTTAGTCTCCTCTACAATCGAGTTAAAGTCATCCGTATTGCCGGTTGAGAATTGGTGCATGGCTCAGAAGGTCTTCTTCAGAAAGGTCGCGTTGATGATGATTGCACTCATAGCTACTGGGCTTTGTTATTCTGATAATATCATGACTGTCGCTCCTTTGTGATCTTGGTAACTTTCTTTCTTGCCAATGTTTATTGTATGGTTTTAGAAATTTGTGGCAATGACACAAAAAGATAGGGAAGGCTAATAGTGGCTGGAGGTACTGTAGTGCCTGGTGCGCCACACACAGCTTATTAGTAATGAGTTGCCCAAATTGCACTTACTGAAAATTGCTTTGCGTCTGTGTAAAACCTTCGGCTGTTACCAACGACACTGAGAGTAGCAGTTTCAGAAACAAGAATCGGCATATCTGAAGAAAACGAATAGCCCTTTACGCCACATCCAGCTTAATAATAACTTCAATGCCTGATGCAGCTGGTCCCAGCACAGAAACCACAAAACCATGTCTTGAATATCACAGACCTCGTGTCCAAAGTCGCCACTGTTTGTTTGTGATGTCCTAGTTTGAGCTGCTGGGATTATCCGCCCAACTAGCAATGAGCACTGTTGTAAGAAGCTCACTATAGCTTACCTAATGCGCGTAACGAGCATGTTTCCCGCCCAACTCCTATTCTTCGATATATATAGTACATCTCCAAAAATATGGTTCAATTTGCAGTATTGAATGGGCCCATATAGCATGAATTTAATACTATATTTACCTAACAAGCCCGTTTCTAAGACTATTTGGACGAAATACTCTTTCACTTAAAGAATACCATAACACGTGATTACCCGCCCATCTATTCACAACAAAATGCAAATGCGATGATTAAGAGTCGCAGGGATCATACGCGTATCGAGGGTGACTCCCGCGCTAGCCCCCTGTTCAATCTAACTCAACTTCTCAAATCTACGGTCAACCTATATAAGATTGGTAATGAACTTAGGATGCCACTGATAATTTAAAAATATATTTGCATTTATAATCCAAGTCATAGCTATGCCGTGACATCAGAAGACGTCAACTAGTAGGGGAGCGGCTATGGGAATATAAAAGACCAAGCCCAACTCGCGTCTCATCCGAACTTATCTCCCTTTGCAATCATCTATTCAATTCAATATATTTGAGTAGGAAATATTCTTTCATCCGAATAATCTTTTATTTCTTGACAGCCATGCCATCATATGTTATCATTGGAGCCTCTCGAGGACTAGGCGTAAGCTAACCTTGTTAAGAAGGAGAGGGGTACCGCGCCTTCCTTCCCAGTATTTACTGACATTCTGTTAATCTAGTACGAGTGGATTCGTCAGCTCAGCCAAGACAAATCGAACACCGTCATTGGCGTTGTACGTACGCCGGAGTCTGTTCAGGCAAAACTCGGCTCTGACAACATCACGAATGTCATATTACTCGAAGCTGACATGGCGGACTACAAAAGTCTTGAAGAAGCGGCTGCTAAGACTTCCAAAATCACTAATGGCGCCCTCGACTACCTGATTATCAACGGAGCATACCTATCAGAGCAAACAAATCATTATGAACCTACGGAATTTGCAGGGAAGGAAGAGCTTCTGAAGTCAGATATGCTCTATAGCACAGAAGTCAATGTCGTGGGAACTATGTATACAATCAATGCATTCCTGGGCCTGATACGAAAGGGTTCCGTGAAGAAGATTATAAGCATTTCAAGCGGTATGGCTGACCCTGACGTGATTTTGAAGGCGGGAGCTCAAGGTAGCATAATATATGCAGCAGCAAAGGCTGCTTTGAATATGGTCATTGTGAAGTATGCTATTGAGCTCAAGCCAGAAGGCATTGCTCTTATGACTCTCTCTCCCGGCATAATCAATACTCGCAACGAGACACGTAAGTTTTCTTTCGACTCTGTGTTTAGCGGAACAAAGATCCCAGTTATATGCTGACATGAAACAGCGACCGAAGCAGAAATGAAGAAAATATCAGCTCTTTTCAAAGCGTTCCAGACTGTATATCCCTATTGGAAAGGTCCATTTTCGGCTAGTGAGAGTGTGACACTCCAGAGAAAGGTTATCGAGAATTTGACGCTCGAGCAAAGCGGGCAATTTCTGTCTCATAGGGGTAATAAAGAATGGTTGTAGGAGTAGCAGAGCAGCAGAATGGTAGATTAGCCAGCTAGAGCCTAGATAAAACAGGAGATCCAAAGGTCGCACTGGTATCTTAGGTTTACAATGGGAATAGAATAAACTAGCTCATAGTAGCAGGTGAAAGTTGTAGAAATGAATATTATTATATAAGCAGCGAGCCGCGCATAGAAGCGCGGATAATCCACTTTTCTTTTTCTCCCCCTCATCCGCCGTCGTGAAACCACCGCCCCCCGCCCAAACCCTCAGCAGATACTCAACAGCCTCTAATATTCAACTCAGTAATCGATATCGCATTGTTTAGCCGTTATCATATTTCATTACCCGAGGCAAAGCAAGTGTAAGCTTTCTTGTAAGAGCCTCATTAGGATTGAGATGCTAATCTGTCAGCATGGCGGGTGGGGAGCGCAGCAAGGGCGGCTGCTGGACCTGTAAACTTCGAAAGAAGAAATGCGACGAGAGCCGTCCAATGTGTTCTGTTTGCCGATCTTTTGGCATTACATGTTATGGTTATGGTGTACGGCCATCATGGATGACTGGAGGAGCCGAGGAGAAAGAAATAGTCAAGGACCTGCGATTGAAGGTCAAAGGAGCGACCAGCCGCAAAAAGAAATCTCGAGGCAAAGCTGGCTTTCATGCCCAGCAGGATCCTATGATTATAGAGGCACCTGCTTCTCGGCAGATATCGCCCTCTCTAGATGCTGCAAGCACTCTTTCTCAACCCATGGACTCCTCCTGGAGCCTATCAATAGCTACCTCTTCGGTCATCGAATGGCCACCAACTCCAGTGGCTGGGTCTCCATCATCTAATGTATACGCAGCACAACCCGGTATAATAAATAGTAGTGGCTCTTATCACTTACCTAGTGGGCATCATGGAGCTCATCTCAACGAAGATGAAGTAGGCCTTTGGATGCACTATCTTGACAACACATTTCCACTTCAGTTCCCTTTTTATAAGCCTACGACAAAAGATGGCGGACGTGGATGGCTATTTTTGATTGTGATGCAGACAGAACCGTTGTATCATGCAGTGCTCAGTGTTGCATCTTATCATCAACACTACGAATTACTCTACGGTCACCTCGAATACGACATGATTAAAAGTTGTCCAAGACTTGACGAACAGCTGCGACGGTATACCTTGTCACTTCATAAGTTTCAGAGTTATCTTGAAAAATCTACTTCTAACCAGAACCCAATGTCAAAACCTGATTGTCTAAGACTGCTTGCATGCATCGTATTTCTAATTTCACTTGAGGTAAGCGACTAAATTATCCATCATTTCAGCCAATTTGCATCTAATTCGCGTGAACAGGCATTTCAGAGTACGGGTGATGACTGGAAAATTCATCTCCAAGCGGCTGCCAACCTCATCCCACAACGGGAAGCAACTTGTATAAAGGGAACTCAACCACTTTCTATCGCACAAGAAAATACATTACGATTCATAGCTGGTACCCTTATCTGGTATGATACCTTGTCTTGCATTTCGGTAAACTTTTCAACATCCATTCCATCTTGGTGGCTTAGTAATGGGCCGGGAGATTTACCTCTTGTCAAGATTATGGGATGCGAAGACTGGGCGATATTAAAGATAAGAGATATCACCATGTTGCGCAAATGGAAGGAAAGCATGCAAGCGAACAAAACACTGAGCTTACGGGATCTTGCAACCCGAGCCACAAAGATCGAAACATCCCTTGAGCATGACATCAAGTCTACATCTTTATCAATCGACATGATAAAGTCGGCTGATGATTTCCTCACCAATTTCGACTTGTCCGACTACGGATCAAAATATGTTAGTCTTATTGTGACCCAGATATTTGCAAACGCAGCTCTCACATATCTCTTCGTT
>Ga0247734_1000438_pt1 | contig 36785 bp, 29 predicted proteins | sample UWRJL103311B2_FD_180933 | JGI IMG/M metagenome (GOLD analysis project Ga0247734, IMG submission 180933) | Plant litter microbial communities from Arlington Agricultural Research Station in Wisconsin, United States - UWRJ-L103-311B-2 | ecosystem: Environmental > Terrestrial > Plant litter >...
GACATTGTATTTGGCGGCGATCTCCTGCTGGGTATCCACGTTCACCTTGGTGAAGGTGATCTGTTTTGGGCGCGACAGACCGGCCGACAGCTGCTCATAGAGCGGCGCAATGGTCTTGCATGGCGCACACCAATCTGCGTAGACTGGTTCCGAGAGTTAGGAGGAGTGGACTTTGGAGGCGGGGGAGGTGTTGGAGGGGCAAAAACATACAGTCTGTGACTACAATTCGAGAGGTCTTGAGGAGCTCAGCAAACTGTCCCGGGGAGGATATCTGCACCGTCTTCGACATTGCTGCTAGGAGAAGAATTAATAGAGGTAAGGAACGTTGTGGGTGTCCGGGCGCTTGAGTTTGTGCTTTTAGATTTCGGAATATCGGTTGCCAAGACGAGGTGGACTGGCTCGACGACAGGCTGCACAAGACGCGTCGACGATCTTGTACATACTGTAACCACAAAGTTTCAACCCGACTATTAGGCTTACTATTTTACAAAGCTTGCTATTTTCTTACTTTAAAACTCTTGGTCGTGCGTTTCATATCAATTACAAAGCTGCACCTGCATTCAAAAGCTAAATTCTGATTGTTCAAACATCAAATTAAGTACATCCCGTGAGATGTGTTTCGGGAGAATCTATTGGTAGCACTATAGTATATATAAGTGTAGCCCTTGGTGATAATGCCTTGATTGCATCTTGATACCTTCGAGAGCCATGTCTTCTATATATATATATATATATATAATATAAAAATGGCCGTTAGCCCAAGAGCTTTTGCTCCACCATTTTCCAATATAGACACTTAATCTTATATCTCCCCCTGCGTCAAATAGCTATTCCCCGGCCACGGAATGAACCTTTTATTTATACATAGTACTTCCTGCTTTTGGCACTCGAGTGATTCCAGCTTTCTGCAGCTGTTCTGCAAGCTCAAAGACCATCCCATCACAACCTTTCGCTGCAACAATATCTACAGCGACGGGAAGGAACTCTTCGTGCAGAGTAATTGTCGAGTTGTATGGTGCTTGTCCCACTAGCCAAAAAATATCAGCACGTCACAATATTAGACGGAACGAAAGATAACTTACAGGGAAGAACCATATCTGGAACCTCTGCAAAAATAGCAACGTTATACACACCCCACCCGGACGGAATGGTAGGGGGCTTCAGATATACATTCCGGTAGTTGGGTGTAGCCAGCGTTCCGGGATAGAGTAGCAAACTCTCTGAGCAAGTGTCGGGATCCGATTTAATAACGTCGCTGTTCCACCAGTCCATGAAGATCGTCTTGTTGGCAATGCCTTCTTCTAAGGTGGTTTGGTTTGTTTGTGCGAATGTCCAGCGCACCAGTGGGTTGGGATCAAGAAAGGGCATGCGTCCATCGTTTGCGGCAGCGTAATCGGCAATGAAGGGTTTCCCGAACAGATTGTATTGCTGTTTTGAGATTAGGGTTGGATAGGTGAGCGAAAGAAGGTCAGAGAGAGTTGATGCGTTTGCGGCCTCTGCCTGGGGAGATTCAGCCCACATAGAGTCATAGTCTAGGACTGATGACTTGACGTCCAGGAAGGCCTCTAGCTTAGATAGGAAAGACAGCAGCACTTTCTCCGCCTCATTTGACCCATTAGGAGGAAACCCAGTGGTGTATAGCTTCTTTGGAAAAGATGTGAATGTGGTGAGGTTGTCGTAGAGTACATTCCCTGCTACCTTCCAAATCTTCGCATCTCGAGCGAGGAAACCCGGTGTATCCAGAAGTGGTGAGAGTGGCATTACATCGGTAAGCGCTACAAGATTATGGGTGGGTCTATTTCCATACGCACCGTTCACTTGGGCTGGGTTGCGGACAGAACCACCTGTATCTGAACCCAGAGCAAGGTCGAGCCAGGTGTAGGCTCCGATTCCAGCTCCCCCTCCAGCAGAGGATGAGGATGGATCCGAATATCCATCACCGCGCGCATTGAAAGGAGAGTGATAATCAACCCAATCGGCAGTTGCCATTTCTCCGTTTGCAAATTGACTTGTTTTCATCTTCCCGACTATTATGGCTCCGGCATCAATGAGTTTCTGAACTACCAAGGCGGTTGTGTTGCGCGCTGGATAGAGATCGTAATACGCTCTGTTACCACAACCACGTTTGGTGCCTGCGAGGTTGAAAATATCTTTGACCCCCAGACGCACCTACTTTTTGTCAGCTACAATAAAGGCTACACAACGGAGAATTCTTACCCCGGCTAAAGGTTGAGCCTTGGTCTTGGTGTAGTAAAGTCGACTAGGCACACCGATAGCTAATGACTGAACTCCCTGGATGATTTAGTAAGGTTGCACCTTTGCATTGAAAGCTAGAAATTACCTGGATTGCAGCAGACATTGCAGTATAATTACCCCCATCCGTAGCAATGACCCCTTCTGTAAATGCCCCCTCATAATCAGAATAGAGTCGGTATGCTTGAAAGATTTGACCAGTGTAAGTTGACATGAAATAAGGTCCATTCGGAATATCTATTGTGCATGCGGTGGAAATTATGTTGCCACTCGCTGACGAGACCATGAATACTTTGTTTTGGTACTCTGTGAGAGTCTCGGATATTGATGTATTCAACTCGGCTGGTGTAGTAGACTTCAAGTATATTGCTAGGTTTCAGTTAGTAACTTAATTCATAAACGCCAGTTCAGCGACGAGGGAAAACTACCTTGCAGGAAACCCCTACTGAATACATCGTCTGCAGCTGCGTAGCCATCAACAAACGATCTCAATGTATCTGTGTCAAAAGTATTGAGATCCGTAGTTATCACGGTCAATGGCATCAAATCCTCGCCGAAAGCAGCTACAAGCTTTAATTGCTCCGGCCCTAATGTCAACTGCGACACAGATGTAGGAGGAACATAATAACTAATGTTATCTACTTCAACCGTACTTCCGGTTTTCTTACTTGCACCATTTGCTACAGCTGCAAGGGCAATCAGAGCCACAAGTGCGTGGGGGAAAAGCTGAGATAACATAACCCAAGAGTTCTGAGACCAAAAGAAAGCTACCGACCAAAGACAGAATGAAAGAATGAAAAGTATACGAAGATCTTTTTTGTACTCTTACTTTAGTCACCACCCTAAGCTCAAAGATGGAGTATGCAAAGCTACGCAGGTCCAAGACTCGTTGGCTGCATACAAAGTTCAGCAAAACTCCACTGTCTACATAAGGGCGCAAGTTGACGATCAATCTGATTCCCTGACACGGCAAAGTTGGGGGAAGATGGGGTTTTTTTGACCGCCATATCCAAGCATCCAAGCAGGGAAGGACATTTCTTTTTTAGGGGTTATGGTATGGTACCTGACCACTGATCAGGTACAGAGCACACGGTACATCAAATTAGATGTGTATCGCACACCAAAAATAGATGGATCTGTGTAACGCTGAGGAACCCTGATTCTGTGAGATTTATATATATAAACGCAGACGCATCTGGCAGCCAAATATGACATGATGATCGCAAAACACCTTTCTAATATATGCAGTACCCTTAAAATGAAGTGCAACTTTTGCAATCGCAAAAGTCCCCAGGGGAAAAAGCCATTAGTAACTCTGTGGGGGAGTGCTTATCCTGCTTATCGTTGAGTTCCCATTCTTGACCATTTGCTGACGACGTTAGTGTCTGCTAGCTAGACGCTCCTGGGATTTTGTGTGTCAAGCTCGAAGCAAAATACAGGATTTATCTGCTCGGCATTACGTTCACTAGTCTTTTTTTTTGATATGGTGATCTGCAGGATTAGTTGCTCGATAATTCAAGGCGTCAATGATTATGGATAGCCTCGATTTATGTATGAAGTCTGTGTTAGGGCGTGGTTGATGTTGACATTGAGTTACAATAAGCAAGTAGTGTTGCAATGCCAAGAAGACAGGGATGAATGAATGGCACGAAACACTTTTGGCAGTTCCGTTTCCCAAACAATGCTGCCATGTAATTTCCAGTCTGTCCAATTAGATTGGCGTTTAAGTTTTTGTGATGCCTCTTTGTTTGTTTCTCTAAGCCTGCGAGTTGTTTGTGCGCGCAGCTCGAATGACGCCGCCTTTTCTTTCACTGTTGATGCTTCTAGGTTGGGATTAGAAATTGCCAAGTGGCTGCATTACAGCAGTACTGAGTAACCTGTTGTTTGACAAGATATAGCTTGTTCGCACTTTTAAGTTACTTGAGCATACTTTGCGGATATCAATGGTTCGCTTTAAGATGGCACAATTTGTTATATATTATCTTGTCATTGGCTGTCTCTATGATTGCCTGCTATGATTCTCCTATGTACAGAGAGGAAGCCGATGTCAAAGCTCATCACGCACTCTCTCAACAACTATCCCTTTCTCAAACTCCTCTCGCCTAGCAAACGACTCGCAGGTGCAGATCGGGGTATTCGCGCGCAACAATCGAAAGGTTCAAGTGCCGATATTAAATATTAAGAACGCCATATATGGTTTCGTGACGTCGTCGACAGGTCCGGTTATGCTAAACCCCTTTAGATGAGGAGAGCAGCAGCACCGGCGAAGACGAGGGCACCGAAAGAAGCACCGTTGAATGCAGCAGCACCAGTGTAGATTGGGCTGGTGGTTGGGGCAGGTGGCTGTTGATGTTAGTATTTCACTTCAACTGGTGATCAAAGAAGGATAGGTTGCTTACGGTGATGACACCGGTGGATCCGACAACTGGGACAACTGGGACCACTGGGGAGCCAGTTGGGGTTGCGTAACCAGAGGTGACTGGGTATGCTCCTCCAGTTGGCACAATGGCAACAGTGGTTGGTGCACAAGCATAGACGGTGACAGTCCTGTGAGGATATATTAGTATTGCGATATTGTTGTCACAAGGAAGTTGGACATACTTCTCGGCAGTAGCCATGGTGGCAATGGCCAAAACAAGAGCGGACTTGAAGAATTGCATGTTGACGGTGGGTTTTGTTTGGGTTGGTTGTTTTGAGTTGGATAAGAGGGTGATAGGAGTTGAGGTGATTGAAAGAACGTGGGTTTGAGAGACAGAGAGTGACTGAAGATTACTATTGGGGCTAAATGAGCGTGGGTGATCGTGGATGAAGAAGAAAGGTTGAACGAGGAGCGATGTTCGTTCTTATGTAGCCATCCGCCATCCACCATCTGCCAGCGGGTGGAACTGATAAGTGTGTGTTAGTAGCCAACAAGCAAGTTGAATGCTGTCCCGCAGGCACGGAGATGAAGCTGCTGGGTTAGATCCCAGACTTCGGGAACATCAATACCTGTTCCAGAAAGGTTCAACTGGACCCCGGATCTAAGACCTTCCCCTTTTACCCCTGCTATCGCAACGAGTCCCCCTGCACTACTGTATTTACAGTATTATTATTGTACTGTACTGTACTGTGAGTAGTTCCTCAGGTTCCTCAAGTTCCTCAAGGGGTGGACACCAGATAAGTAAAAAGTCCCGTGCCAGCGAAGCACCAGCCAGTCTGTACTGGACCAGCATTGTGAGCTACCGAAAAAGCCCAGACGTTACCCAAAGCCTAGAGAAAGGGGGAGGAGAAGCAATAATGAATTGGTTTTAGTCTACACCCAGCAGCTTCTAGCCAGGTCTCAAAAAGCCATTCCATCAATAACAAGAGTCCCCCGTAAAGTAGAGTAGTACTTACAGAAGCGGTGGAAGCCATCGAATGCAAAGGTCGATATGAGGAAGGACGGACCTGCAGGAGGATGTGTTTCCCTGGCGTCTATTCCCTCCCCTGAGAAGCATGGATAGTAGATGGATCGATGGATCGATGGCATGAAGTTACATTGACGATTTGGCCAATTTCTGGCCCTGAGGTTCCAGAAGCCGTGATTGGCTGCCTTATGCAGCGAATCTCCATGGGGCGCATGGGGGCGCGAGGGGATCGGATTTCGCTTAGCCAAATTGCATCGGGGCCCGGGCGTTTGACGGCGGACGGCTCAGGACTCAGGAGAAAGATACTATTACATTACATTACCAGTATATTACATTACCAGTATTGGTATAGTAGTGAGGTAGTTTAATACTTGAGATTATTAATAATAATGATGATGGTAATGGGATTCAGGAGAGAGAGAGAAAAAAGGAGAGAATGAGTAAGTGAGTGAGTGAGAGGACAGAATGGATCTGGACCACCACCACCCACCACTCACCTGCTAAATTGGTTTATTGATATTACAGTATAATCACGCAGATTGAATAATGAATGGCGTGCAATCATTCACATTCACATGGATGGAAATGATGGGAATGAGCCAATTCCAGCCACCAGCCACCAACTAACCGCCAGCCGCCCGTTCGAGCCATCTTGTTTTTCACATGTTGTCCTGTCCTGTTCTATGCGGTACAAACTAATATTACTCCCGTCCGAACGTACATACAGTGCATACAGTACTAAATATACACAATAGTATTACTGTAGAATAGTACTGTAGCACTTGATAGATAACATCGGAGATACTTGGATCTACAGGACCTACGGTGTCCATAAAAGGATGGGAAAAGCAGCCAACGGGTGAAATTGTGCACGACTGAATGCGGCTAGGAGGCCGACAGCTGCTGATCTTGCACAACAGCATAATGTGCGCTCGATGATCTCTTGTTTCAAAACACATTCAGTACTGTAATAATACCAGTAATAAGGAATAAGTAACATCCACATCCACAACCACAACCATAACCTGCCCCGAGCTGGTGACGCGTACTATATACTGTTCTGTACCGAGTACTTCCTAGCCGAGCTAGCCCACCAATTCCCAAGAGGTTGTTGGCACCTACATACGTTATGCAACATAACAACATATCCCGTACTAATAAATATCAAGGACATACAGTACAGTAGTCTGGAGTATAGTAGGATGGCTTCGTAGTAGCTTTCTTGCGGGGGACCGAAAGAGATATCTGGGCATCTACAATAAATACCTCTTTCTCTCCATTCCTTCGCTCTGTCCCATGTCCCGTCAGAAGAACATATCTCAAGACATTTCAGTTGATATGATCACGTGACCTTCATTTGATATGCATTTCAAATTTCACCCCTGTAACAATTGTCACAGCAAACAGAACACAGTGTCCCAATCTCTGCAATAATCCCGGTCCATTCCTTGAGAGTGCACGCAGAGGCATAGGTACAGTAACAAATCATGATATGTCCTACCAACCTTTGCAGATGAAACTTCATAGAGAATAGAAGCCACTGCACCCAGGGTCGATAGATTTTTCTCCTTCCAGCTGACGAGTCGAGAGGTCATGGAACCTCACATCACCAAAGGCAACGGGTTTCTCACGTCAACCGCTTTATTGTGGAAGTGGTTTTTTGCGTTGAAATTCTCGAAAGAATTTGTTGGAGAAAGAAGAAACCAAACCTGCGAAAAGTTTTGCTGATATACGCGAGCAGCGGTGGAGCCACTGCTAGTCAGTCTAGTCCGTAATGGTACTAGCGCATATCTGGCGGGGTCGCCTGTTGTATGTTGCTTATGGACGTAGACAAAAAATCTTGACCCCGCGCCCGCTGCTTGTTTCCGTAAGAATTGAGTCAAATATTATGTACGTTCAGCAAAAGATACAATCAACCACTCTGATTAAACCCAGCTAATCCACAAAAATAGACTTGACAAATAACACACTGACAATGGCAACTGCTCGCAAAACCGGTACGGAAAGAATAATGGGCTTCTGCTCAGAGGCACTGAGGCTGATATTCAATAGCAATCGTCTCGGTCTATGACAAGACCGGCTTGCTTGATCTTGCTAAAGGCCTGATCAAGAATGACGTCCGTATACTTGCTTCGGGAGGAACCGCGAAGATGATTCGAGAATCTGGTTTCGCAGTTGAGGATGTCTCTGCCATCACACATGCTCCGGAGATGTTAGCTGGAAGAGTCAAGACCCTTCACCCTGCAGTGAGTGTTGCGTGTTGCGAGCCCTCGATCCCTACAACACAATCCTAATCACTCCACAGGTCCATGCCGGTATTCTAGCACGCAACCTTGCCTCCGACGAGAAAGACCTCGCTGAGCAGAATATCAATAAAGTCGACTATGTCATCTGCAACCTCTACCCCTTCAAGGACACGATTGCCAAGATCAATGTCACGGTCCCGGAAGCAGTCGAGGAAATCGATATTGGTGGGGTCACCTTGATTAGAGCGGCAGCAAAGAATCACACACGAGTTACGATTTTGAGCGATCCCGCCGACTATCCAGAATTCCTTGAAGAGCTCGAGAAGGGTGAGATTACCGAGCCCAGCAGAAATACTTATGCTTTGAAGGCATTTGAGCACACTGCAGACTATGATGCTGCAATTGCTGATTTCTTCCGTAAACAATACGCTGGGGAAGGAGCCCAACAAATTGCCCTTCGTTATGGCGCCAACCCACATCAGAAACCAGCTGCTGCATATGTCAAGGGAGGCAAAATTCCCTTCAAGGTGCTAGGTGGAGCACCAGGATATATCAATCTTTTAGATGCATTGAATGCATGGCCTTTAGTCAAGGAATTGAAAACTGCGCTAGGATATCCAGCAGCTGCAAGCTTCAAGCACGTCTCACCCGCTGGTGCTGCTATTGGTGTTCCTCTCAACGCAGAGGAGCGAAAGGTTTATATGGTAGATGATATTGAGAACATCGAGAACTCGCCATTAGCACAGGCTTATGCTCGTGCTCGCGGTGCCGATCGTATGAGCAGCTTCGGTGATATGATTGCGTTGAGCGACATTGTCGATGTTCCTACTGCCAAGATCATTTCCCGAGAAGTTTCAGACGGTGTTATCGCACCTGGTTATGAAGATGCCGCTTTGGAGATTCTGAAGAAGAAGAAGGGTGGTAAGTACCTGGTGCTACAAATGGACCCAGACTATCAACCTGCTCCACAAGAAACAAGAACAGTTTATGGCATCAATCTGACACAGGGACGCAATGATGTCCAGATCTCACCCAAATCATTCACATCTATCATTACACCCAAGGATTCTGCTCCATTATCAGAATCAGCTCTTCGGGATTTGACAGTGGCCACAATTGCTTTAAAGTATACTCAAAGCAACTCAGTATGCTACGCTCTCAACGGTCAGATTATCGGGCTAGGAGCTGGTCAACAATCCCGCATTCATTGCACACGCTTGGCTGGAGACAAGGCTGACAACTGGTGGCTACGCTTCAGCCCTCGGGTTCTGGATATTAAGTGGAAGAAGGGAACAAAGCGAGCAGACAAGAGCAATGCAATTGATTTGCTCGTCAGTGGCGAATTACCAAAGGATGGACCAGAGCGTGAGGGTTACGAAGCTTTCTTTGAAGAAGTTCCCGCTTCTTTCACAGAGCAGGAGAGAGAGGAGTGGCTCAGCAAACTTACTGAAGTTGCTGTCTCTAGTGATGCCTTCGTGAGTCTCATATTTGTAACGAAGTGATATCTGCTAATTTCAACAGTTCCCTTTTATTGACAATGTTTACCGAGCTGGACGATCCGGGGCAAAGTACATTGCAGCACCAACTGGGAGTCAGAACGACCAGTATGTTTTTGATACTGCTGAGAAGCTTGGTATCACTTTTGTTGAGCAAAGCATTCGTCTTTTCCATCATTAAATGACGAACAGCCCTGGGGATAAATAAAAATGGAGGGGACCATAAGAGATACCCCGGATTTGAAGTGATTCAAGCAATTTGGATTATTATTACTATCCAATATTCTGGATCCCCCCCAAAAAGCTTTCATACAAATATACTAGACTTAGACACCACTGCAAATCAAGTGCAATCCGTAAACCAAACGTGTGACGTAGGTAAATTATATCAAGGTACATTTTGTCTACATTTTGTTCCATAACAACCGTGAAACTTCTAAATTTCTGTCCAATGAATATACCAATGCGAATCTTGTTGCAGGTCGCATTTTTGAGGCAATTCTTTCCTTTGTCGAAAACATCGCGCGGCCCCTCGCCCATTCGAGTAACAACATCGAAAGAATTGCCTCAGGTTTTTACGATATGCAACAATCTTTTTTGCTGATTCAAAAAATGAACGGTCTATGTCCTTAAAGGGGAAAACTAAACACCTCAAGAATCACCTCACATTTTTACGACGTGCGACAAAAAAAGAATTTGGGGGTTTTTCCTTTTTTTTTAAAAAAAGAAAACCAAATTGCCAGCTCATGTTTCTAAGATGTGCAACAAAGATTTTCTGCTCACGTATTTTCGCCCATTTGATACGATGTACTTATTTTGTGTATGGTTTGTGAATACAACGAAATTATGGTTCTGGCGGCAAAGCATATATATATATGATAAGCAGCGAGCAGCTCCATTCACCACTCTTAGGATATATTTTCGAAGCCTTTTTTATATATAGATACGAAATTTTCTTGTTCTTTAAATTAGACATAGAAGCACACGGCGATCGCTATGCTGATACGAAGTCATCTATCTATCTATTCGATCCCTCCGGGCTTCCAAGTATCTGCTTTTTGCGGTGGGTGTGCGTATTTGATAGGATCAATATTATGTTTTTAAATGAAACTTTACGCAACTTGTGATTTTACGTTGTACGGGTATTAGCTTACCATTTTTGGGGATAATATGGGGGTTAATGAATGTGTAGTGCTAGCATTCAAAGCTAATGAAAAAGTGTGATGGTGGTGGACTAAATATTTTCACTGTGCTAACACTTTTGAGAATGCAAACTTGTTGTAGAGCAAGGATGAGTATAGTGGCCGGCTAAGTTTGTGAGGCGTGGAGATATCAATTATGGTAATTGAAAAGGAGGACATTGGTTATATGCTACTTTCAGCGTAACCGCAGTATATGAATCGAATACCCTCTGATGTATTGCTCTAAAATCAACAAGGATGTGTCTATCTGAGTATGCTCTGGGAAACTTTTGTCCAGATGTGCAGGATGCTAGTAAAATAGTTTCTGTTAGAGTTCTGACGGTTGCTTGAGATAACGGAGGCGGGTTTGACCGCTGAGGTAGGTCATGATATTCTAAGTTTTGAGCGTTACTGGGGAGGGGAGGATCGTACTTCTCGTGAGTATAGGAGGTGATTGAGGTGGCGTTGTTTGCAAATGCTTTGGCACGTGGTAATTGACCTTAGAAATGCTACTACCAAGAGCTGCTGGACTTGAATAGGCTGCGGTGTGTTTTATAGAAGACAATCGAGATAATGAAGTGCTTGGTTCCCCACATCTTTGGGGGGCTTGCAAAGAAGGGAGACACTTGACTAGGTATTTATATATAGAGATATACCTGATTATCCGCCTTAAGATATGTTATTATACAAGACGTGCATATTGACTCTAACAAGTAACAAGTAAGATATTACGTTTTCTCCGTTCATATCGCTACTGCAAGTATAAAACATGCTGTAAATTACGGCTACCTAGGAAAGTATTCTGCTCTACTTTAGCTGTATAAAACTTTGTCACCGTGCAGTTCTGGTTAATACCCAAACGTCTTTCGGCTCCAGGGATCGGTTAACGTGAATCATCGCCGATGGTTTTCTGATATCTCAAGACGTGTTTACAATCAGTTCCTAATTTTTTTATAGGAAAATTAAGGTTCAAGTTGCGTTCTACAACAAAAGTTCGAGTTTTAAGTTCGCGACACTGTGCACGTGTGCTCGTGTTAAAGGGGCAGTTCGCTTATCAGGTATATTGTCACACCGCCAGTTCACTATACTTGCACCTCGTTCCGTTAACTCTAAACCACAAAAGTTGATTCGCTCACTCTTGAATAATCTGGACAGCCTGCAACGAATATACCTCTGCAAATATGTCGAAAGAAGATACCCGGCTGGCCAATCTCATAAATAAAGAGGGAGGAGGTGAGGAAGAGGAAGAGGAGGAAGATGAGGATGATTATATGAATATGGTAATTGCAGAGCCAACGAAACCAAAAGAAAAGGAAACCTATACTCAGATTCGGATGCGCAAAGAACGGGAAGCCGAAGCTCGAGGCCGCATAAAACCCAAAGCAGAACGCGAAGCTGACGAGAAGGCGGCCAGAGAAGCTGCGCTCTCAGAATCCATGCTCGCAAACCCTGAACTGGCATCAAAGAACAAGGGGTTAGCTATGATGGCAAAGATGGGCTTCAAGGCTGGATCTGCCTTAGGAAGTAAAAATAATGTGGGAGCAAGAACGGAGCCGATTGGAATTAGCATAAAAGAGGATCGTGGTGGGATTGGATTGGACTCGGAAAAGAAAAGAAAATTCAGAGAGGAGGTTGAGAGAGAGGGTAAGAGGGTGAAGGCTGAAGAAGGTGATTATAGAGAGAGGGTGCGAAGGGAACGAGAGGAAGTAAGACTCGAGGGTCAAGTTTCTGCAGCAATGAGAGTAGCTGAACGTATGACCGGGGAAAAGGAGGAGGCGGATGCTTTTGAAGCGGGTTTAGATCCCGAGGAAACCACAAATTCTGGTAAGAAGAGGCAAATTTCCACAAAGCCTTTGAAGCAAATAAACGTCCTGTGGCGAGGATTAGTACGACGAAGGGAGGAAAAAGAGAGAGATCGTAGAATGCGTTACGATTTGCAGCAAAGCCTGTCCCGACTTCCGACCTATGAAGATTCAAATGAAGATGACGATTATAAGAAAGCCATGGGGAATGGTGCAACTCAATACCTACTGGTCGAAGATCTCGAGGAAGAAGATCCCGAGCTTGATGAATTTAATGCGTTAGACCCAGCGGTCCGCCTTGAGCGTCTGGTGGAGCATCTGAGAACGCAATTCCTATATTGCTTCTGGTGCAAGCACACGTACCCGGACGAGGAAATGGACGGCTGTCCCGGCTTAACAGAGGAGGACCATGATTAAATCTGCACGGAGAAAAGTTTTATCTGGCGTTCTGAATCTATGATACCCCCAAATATCTAATTATATACAGTTTTACAGTATAATACATATGTCTAGTTCCTTGGAAGAATTAAGTTGTACATTTTTGTTACTGTGAAGCCCAAGTACTTCAACTTCTATTCATCATCATAGAGTAACTCGGAAGCATTCACCCACGGATCGCAGTCCGGTACTCCCATCATATTCGCAGCTTCCTGAGATTTAGCCATGGCTAGCTTTGGCTGCCGCCAGTCCTTATCGTTGGAATCCAGTCTTGCCTGATGGACATGTCGAAGCATGTCTAACAATAGAAGTATAGATTCCTCTGCCTTAACATCATCCCTAAGTTCGTCGTAGACCAAACCCTGCTGTAATAAAGCGTCGGTTCGCTGTTTTTTGAGAGCAGCGAAAAGCTTTGTAACTTCGTGAACTCTTTCTCTAGTCTGGCGAGCGCTCAAGTTCAATTTACGTGGCCGATGGCCCCATCTACCAGGGCGAGCCTTTGCCTCAAGAGGCTCCCGCATTGCGACTTTGTATCCAGCGCGAGTAAGCTGTAACACAACAGTACGAGCAGTATCTTCGTTGGGATACATGTTGAAGTGGCGTTGCATGGCCCGCAATGCTACAGCTGTACCCGCTTGATCGTTGGAAAGACTGAAGGCTAAGATTACTGCATCGTAGAGTTCCCTTGGGAAGCTTTGCTTTTTGATAAGGGCTGGTGCTCGGCTCACCATATCGCAGAAGAGTTCTCTACATACGGTGAATTCAAAGCTCTCCTTCGTCATCGGATCTGACGCTTTCCTCATGATTCCCCAGAGATAATTGAATGTGTCAAAGTCCGGATGAACTTGTTGAGCAACTAGTGTTTTATATGTGTTCCAGGTCCCCTGTGTGTCGTGAGATCTCCAGTTGCTTAAGATCATTTGGTTCATGAAGTCAGTATTTGGACGAATTTTGGCATCTCGCAAAGCCATATAAAGACGTCCTATCTCGTCTTTCCTATTGCCTCGTCTATACTGCTCTAGTAGAATTGAGAAAGTCTCAATTGTAGCTATAGGCATTAGGAGTATGTTTTTGTGATCCAGCTTCTCGTTGGACTCTGTTGTCTGAAGATTGGTAGCAAAACGATATATTCTATCACGCTGTCGTACAAAACTGAGTCGTGATTCAATCATTTGCCATGCAAGATCATGCCCTAGCTTGTGGTCACTTCTTGTCTTACTTCGATACAGTGCGCCCACCAAGCCATTCATCTGTTTGGCATCGGCGCGTATTCCACGCTCCCTCATCAAATCAAACACTTTCTTAGTACCAGTCAGGTCGCCATCCCCAATCAGTTTTTTTATCCACTTGCCGAAGAAGTACTTGTTATTCAGATGTGCGGGGAGCGAGGCGAAAGCTCTAGAATCCTCCAAACTAACGGGAATTTTGCCCAAATCATTAGATGTTTCTATATCTTTAATGTTGCCGCTCGTGATTTGTTTGTCTCTTTTTTGGAAGTTTTCCGCAGCAAACATCATATCAGTAAAAACAAGTAGTGCCTGATCTCCTTTGTTTGCTACCAAAAATAGAGCAGCGACGGCATCGTAATCCTCCATTCGCATTTGTGCCCCAAGGTTGAGCTTCAGGTTTTCGTATGCTGACCATGCAGATCGTACGCCACTTTTCGTATCGACCGCCAAATATGCTTTTATCACTGGCAGCAGAATTCGGTAATCCTCAGCATTACTAGACCTCTCAAGAAATTGGGTTACAGCATCCAGCGCTTTACTAGCATCCCCTTTCTCGCCAAACATCCTAATTCCCAGAATCCAGTAGCGTTTGAAGGTCAAGCTATCTCTCCCCAAGGTAGACTGGGTGCTCTCCCACTCCTTGATGGCTCCCCTTTCATCTCCCTCCATAAATCGAGCCTCGATGTATAGAATGTGTTGTCGAGGTTGGAATGGAACATTGGATTTCCGCATGTCACACCCCAATCGAAAAATATGTTCCATACGCCCATAATTTCCCTCATTTGGCTTCTCGAAAACTTCCCAAAGTAACGACCAAACGTCCATAGGGATTCCCTTTGGGGTTTGTAGAAGCCCTTTACTACACAGTAAGTAGGACTGCCAGGTAGCTTTCTGCACGGTTTCGCCCAGTTTATCCTCTTCCAAAAGACGGAATGCTCTTTGTAGAATCCTGTTCAATGTCGATATTCGTTTCCTCCATAAATCTGGGAAGTTGTCTGCATCGATGGTGATTCTTGATATTGAATTGAGGGCTGCTGAAGAATTCACGACAGAAGGTGCTGGTTTTGGTATGTAGTTTGATACAGGACTGTGAGTTTCAGGTGCTGGTATAGGTGTACGTGATTGTATTGGAGCGGGAGGCAACACGTCTGGTTAAATTTAGTATGCAAGGAAATATGGTGAGACCTGGGAACAAACCGTTTATTTCATGATCAGATTCTTCGAGGTCTTCTTGAAAACCAGCCAAAAGCTCTTTGCGGAGGGCTTCTTTGTCCTCTTCTGTAAAGTTTTCTCGATTCTTGTATTTTTCCATTTGGGCGACCATATGATCTGCCAGTCTCTCCTGCTCGTGATACTCGTCTCGCTCGTCCTCAGTCATTTGTTTCATGAAGAATTCCTCTGACATGGTTCCGTCAAAGTCTTCAGATTTTGCCATCTGTTCGAAATCGTCTGTGGACCACTGCTGTGACCATTGCTGTCCTGAATACTCCCCATCAAGATCCTCTTCTCCCATCTCCCCTCCAAATGTATCAAGTCCCTCCTCTAACTCCTCCTGCGACATTCCATAATCCTTTTCGAGATCATCCACTGAAACCCCAAGCTCTTTGCTTTTCTTTCCCATTACGTCGTCGAAATTTCTGAGGGTTGCCTCCACAGTTTCTCTAAGCAGTTCCTCTTCAGCATCCTCTGCTCCTACCTCTCTCCTATCTCCATCTGGTGTCTCTTCGAAATATCGAATTTCAGCATCGTGAGTTTCGTGTCCCTGAGGTATTGTTTTATTGGCCTTGGACAACCTGGGCTTTGAAGCCGCATTGTCACTTGTAAAGCTTCGGGACAGCCATGGCGGTTGACGGCGCAGAGGCTTTTGTAACCTCAACAAGCAGGATTTACATACATAACCACGAATCCTGGAAGCAAAAATAGGTTGCGAAGGCGGCATAGATGTTGCTGTTATTGTGCCGTGTAATCATTTCGATTTTAGCAGGTTGATCAAAAGTGTGTGGTGAGGGACCGTGATGTAAAAAGCTCCGACCAAGACTTTTTTCCCGACGTCGCGTCTTCCCGTCACGTTGCGTTGCTATCCAAAATTCGACAAAATCCAAATGTCACTCATTGAAGAAAGCGTCAGTAATTATGGCGTTGACTCTAATGATCAGCAGGTATTGTCACTTCCGCATTTTGTAATATATCATACTAATTTCACACAGCCGGTCTTCATATTTACGCGTCATGAAGAGGCCGGCAGACCACCAAAGCGCCAAAAAGTAGGCAAAGCTCCTATCATGAGCAACCAAGAAAATGCATCGGTGTTCCACTTCGAGCCCCTATTAGGTGGCCTTGAAGCGTCCGAATTTGTGCAACTACGGATGGAATTATACAATCAACTTTGGGGGGCCACTGAGAACAGGATCCAGGTGCGAAATGGTAATGGAGGTATAAACTGTATGGAATACTGACAAGGACGAGAGACCATTTTAGAAGCCGCAAATGAGGACACGTTAACAAAGGTCACCAAGTTCATTCAAGATGCTATAATACCCGAGTAAGAGCACCCCTCTAAGGACAAAACGTAGTCACTTACAAGGTCTAAAGAGGCATGGGCACATTACCCACGGGTTTCATAGCGACTGGACCAAACATTGCTTCTCAGAGCCTTCTTTTTAAACAAATATCAGATCGACTGAAACTACAGGTCAATGGGCCAGTTGTGACCTTACGTTCTGGGGATGTTTCAAATCTGAAGGCAGCTCTAAAACAGATCATCAGGGATGCCACAAACCAGAAGGAGATGGATGGGGACGAAGATATAATAAATGAGCAAGATGTGAGTTACACGCTGCATTGTGTATCACTGGCGCTGATTTCAGAAGGGTCCTAAACTACTGAACTATGATCTGGAGTTGTTATATCGCTATGTGAAAAATCACACCAGTCAACGAGTTATTATATCTTTTCAAGATAGTGAGGCTTTCGATCCTATCTTATTAGCTGAAATCATAAAACTATTTGAGTAGGCAAAGCACATCCCCAAAGTAAGATCTTTTGAGCTAATTATGACTTCAGTTGTTGGGTAGATCGTATTCCATTCACCTTACTGTTCGGAATAGCTACATCGGTAGACCTTTTTCATGAACGACTTTCAAGGACAGCAAGTCGTTGTCTGTATGGCATGCAATTTGATGTTGAACAGACGAGTTCCATTCTGGAAAGAGTCTTTCAAGAAGTCGTGATCGGCTCTAGCGTTCCGCTACGGCTTGGACCAGCCGCCATATCAGATCTCATGGAGAGGCAGCATGATCATGTGCAAAGTATTCAAGTATTTACCAACTCTCTAAAGGTAATTTGAAACGTTTTTCTAGGTACCGAGCATCAGTTGACCAGATTAGTACGCATATATGTTTCACTTCTACACCAACCCTTTATCCGTATTGTGCCATCCTAAGAAAAGCTCTGAAGAAATGGTCCAGCTATTACAACCTGAACACATACAAGCTGTTCGAAACTTACCGTCATTCATTCATCTGATCGACGACTTGTTAGAGGATAATGATAGGAGCCATGCACAAGATCTTTTGCAAGATGACAATAGCTTGCGAAAGGAGCTCGTGGCAGCCTCCCATTCAACAAAGATAAGACTAGAGACTCTCCTGAGACGTATATGTGTATTAGCTTGTGCAACGAAAGGACTACCAGGAAAGATCGAGCTTTATCTACAGGCCTTGAAGGGGACGCTCACCGAATCCGAGACAGTCCGTGGGGTTCTCGATTCTATCAAGCGTAAGTCGCCTGAAGAATTAATTTTGTTTATAGACTTTATCGAGGATGTGATTAAGAATGGCAGCTTGGAGTATAGCCTTGAGGGTTGGATGTTAGATGAACCTATTGTCGTTAGTGAACTCAAAGAGGTTAAGAAACAAACTGCTTTTCTGGAAACTCAGGCCAAAGAGTCAGGGAAGCCAATTCGGAGTAGCTATGCTATGCATCATAGGGGGCTACGAACCACGGTAATCGCTCAAAAGGTTCAGTTAAGCTATGCAAAGTCTACATTGTCAGAAGAAGATACCAAGTTTACTACACTTGTAGATAGACTCTCAGCGACTCTAAAAGTATATTTCACTTTTGAGCAGCCAGAGCACTGGTTTCTTAGCGAAGTATGGCTATCGGACTTAGTATCGCCTTCGAAGGATATCTTTACACCACGGCCACGATTTACTATCGAAAATGCACTTGCTAAGCCGTCTGATAAACTTTTGAGCTGCGATTCATCTATTGAGGTGCTTTCATCCTCCACAGTTCCAACTGCCATACTCTATAACATGTATATGGAGAGTGGATCTGTCATCAACATATCTGACCTAAAGACCTCATTCTTTAGTGTCATGGAAGGCGAGGAAACTGAAGGGTATGATGAAAGAACTGTTCTAATGTTATTCTACAAAGCTTTGGCGGATCTGAAGCTATTAGGCTTGATCAAGCAGAGCAAAAGAAAGGTAGATCATCTCGCCAAGTCAACCTGGAGAGGTCTATAGCACTAGAGCAAAAGAAAGCTTGAACCTATATTTAGCGGCCTAGTCTTTTTCTAGTGTAGCAATTTTCAGACACAAAGGACACCCAAGACACACAATTGAATCTTCGGGTTTCTGCTCTTAAGAACAAAGAAAGCTTGACCCAAAATAAGTTGCCGCTCATGACGGTCTTAACCTATCAAGGGTAAGACAAAGCGAGACACGAGACATTCTTTGGCATAGACATAGTCTACACAAAAAGATTCCATGGAAGTACATAAGGTCAACTCTGATAGCCTTCGTTTTCTACTAGGAGCGAGATTCCATTCCATTCTTTACAGCTTCAAATCACCATATAACAGAACAAGACGCTGCTGGCAGCTTGCACTAGAACCCTCTTATCAATACCCAAATATAGAAGATCATATATATAAGATATACCAAACCCGTCCCTTCCAGCCTCCCGCGCTCCTATCTTTCCATAAGCAAGTCTAGAATACACATATCCCCACGGGAAAACATGCTCTCAAAGCGCAAAACCAACGCAGCCCTTGAGGAGAAGCTCAAGCAAATGGAGTTGCGACTCGCGCCTTTAGTGCGGCTGACTACTGGAAAGGTGCATCCAGCGTTTCCCTCCACACTCTTGAACTTCTGGCTTTTGACTTCAGATCAACTTGACGAATTAGCTCATTTTTACCATCAACGCACGCCATCAGTCTATAGCTCGCAATATCCTTGTCCTGTGATTTGGGAAAAGGGACTTACACTTGAGGAAAAGAGGCGGAAGATCGGACGGTTCATAGGGTTGAGGGGTTGTGAAAGTCCGGTCAAGACTGAAGAAGAAATTCTAGAACGGATGAGGAGGGCGGAGGCGGAGAGCTTGGAGAGAGTAAGGGGTGAAGAGGAAGAGCAAGATCGTTGGAGACGTAAGTTAGCGTGGTAACAGTGAGACGGCCATTGTAATTAAATACATCGGAGTGGATTTTAGTTGAGGAATTCAGGAATTCAGAGTTTAAATATTTATGTTTGCATACATCTGCTCACAAGTCTGATCTGATCCATGATATGTCTGGCTTGTTTGAATCACACTATGATATTCTCATCGCGTCGTAAGCCCATTACAAAACTAAGAATTTGGGACCTAGGTTTCCGTTCACTAATTGAACACTTGATTCATCTCACAACACTGTGCAATCTCATACAGGCAGCTCCATGTCATTAGAGATAGAATTGATGCCTCGCCATCAGATCATACTTATTGCTATATATGCACCAACACAACAGTATGCTAATTGAGCAATACAGCACAGGAATCAAAGAAAGAGAAGCCATAGTATTCTACAGTATGATATGCTCGTGCTCCAAAACGCCTAATTTTCGCCTAGTCGCCATGGTATCAATGCTCCATTCACCTCTTCCTCCTCCTGGATCTGTTCTACTTTTTGTTCTTCTTTTTGGAGCTTCCTGTACTATGTGCTGGTCCACCACCCTCCACTATGACACCTTCTTCATCGCTTCCAACCTTGCCCTTGAGCGTCTTCCCTGGTGTCGAGTCCCCGTCAAGTTCTTTCATGAACTCAGACTGGATAGATTCACGTCGCTTCTCCCACCACTCTTTCTCAGCCGGTGCCTTGACTTCAATTTCCTTGAGCGTCTTTTTGAGTGCAGTGTTCGCGGCTATTTCATTCGCAGACTGGAAGATGGTGTTGCCCCAGCCTTCGGAGAGGGCATTTGCCTATTAAAGAATTAATAATGAAGCTCAAATCCGACAACATATCCTACAAACCTCCTGAACCACATCTCGGAGTTCATCCTCCATATCCTTCTCAGCACGGATAAATCTCTCGTTGAGATCATCTCCAACACTGCCACGTTGCAGCAAAGTGGTACATGCTTGCTTCGCGCTTCTAATTTGTATGATACGATGGATATCCTCTACGGCTCGCCGCAGAAGGGCAGCCCGTATTACGCTATCGGGTACTGCAGGTGCCTTTTCCTTCCCTTGCTCAGGCTCAAGATGTAGTAATGAAAGATATATATCCTTTGGTAAGTGCTGGGGGAACCATGGCGCGAGGGTTGCGGATGCATCTAAATGAATTGAGTCAGGAAAGATCATTGAGAGGTGGCAAAATCAAAACTTACTTGCTTTCCGCTTCCGGTACAGAGAGGAGAATGTGATTAGAGATCCAAGAAGAACGGTTATATATGCCAGTGGGAGGCCCAGAGACCACCAGTCTATGCTGAACATTATGAATAAATCGCTGAGAGCGTTCAAACTTGCCTAGATGCAGAAACAATTGAATTCCTGAATCAATAGCAGTTTAAAAGTGGCACATCTGTGGATTGTTATGTTAAGGAAAAGGGAGGGTGGAATGGTTTACTCTGATAAAAGGACACCTAGAGATATATTTTTGGACCACCAACTCTAAGCCTCGTCCGCCACAGCTACAGGGGTCGCTACGGAACAAGTTTCTTCCGTATATATATGGGGTATGACATTACTGTACATTGCCCGAGCTCAAGGCTGTAACTCTTGTACGTTGACGCGACTTTACTTGAACCACCCATGACTTTCGCCCACCTTCTTTATTGCCCCTCAATGATTTTGCGTTTTATAACTCTGGGAAAACAACTTTTCTGTCAACTAAAGTCCTCTTGAGAAGCCCATCCTTTAGTAGTCTAAGCAATTACGGACAGCTATGCTTCTTCGATTCAGAGGTCCTGACGGGACCGTACGCATAAACGTTGAACCCAGCTTCACATTTCGTCAACTTGCAGAAAAGGTCATTAGATCGGTCTTGTTAGGGAGAGCTCTTAATACTGACACTTAAATCTAGCTTGCGGCGGAATTACCAGACACAGTAGACTATAGCACTTTGACATTTTCAAATGCCCCTACTGGTCAAGATAGCAAGCTTCTGAAAGATATTGTAAAGGTCAAAGTCTCACAGATTGGCCTCGGGTGAGAATCCTCTGCCTTTGATCCAACTCCTTGTCTAACAACCCTTATAGCCATGGCGACATAGTCTTCATCAACTACAAGGAAAAAGGAGAAATCTCAGATGGACATTTAAATTCCACAACCCCTCTAATCACAACTTCCAACCGTCTGAATGGACAAAAGGTTGATCTGGAGGAAGAACTTCCGCTAGAACAGCTACTGCCTACCTCTCCAACAGCCACGATTAAGAACCCATGGGAGGTAGTGAAGCAATCAGCTTTAGACGATCGGTTAGACAAACAGGATGGCAAGATTCCTCGAAAACGGGACCAGAAGATGTGCCAGCATGGCGCTAAGGGCATGTGCGATTATTGTATGCCCCTGGAGCCATTCAACGCAGATTATCTTAAGGAGCGGAAGATCAAAAACCTCTCATTTCACTCATATCTACGAAAAATCAACTCCGCTACAAATAAGCCAGAATTGGGAAGTTCGTTCATGCCCCCTCTTACAGAGCCATACTACAGAGTGAAGAAATCATGCCCTTCAGGACATCCACAATGGCCTGAGGGTATTTGCACCAAGTGTCAACCTAGTGCCATTACACTTCAACCTCAGCCTTTCCGTATGGTGGATCATGTTGAATTTGCAGATGCTAGCCTGATAAACAATTTATTGACCTTCTGGCGGGTCTCTGGGAGTCAAAGATTGGGATACTTGTATGGCAGATATGCGGAATACACCGAGGTTCCATTGGGTGTTAAGGCAGTTGTGGAGGCTATCTATGAGCCACCACAAATTGACGAAGCTGACGGTATCACTCTCAACGAATGGGAAAACGAGAAAGAGATTGACGAGTTAGCACGTCAGTGTGGCCTCCAGAAAGTTGGTGTAATATGGACAGACCTCACTGATGCTGGTGAGGGAAATGGTACGGTTATCTGCAAGAGACACATCGATTCATATTTCCTAGCCTCCCAAGAAATTGTATTCTCTGCGCGCCTTCAAGCAGAGCACCCTAAACCTACGAAGTGGTGTGATACAGGTCGATTTGGTTCCAATTTCGTCACGTGTGTGGTCTCAGGGGATGAAGAAGGCCAAATTGCCATTTCGTCGTATCAAGTATCGAACTCGGCCGTGGAAATGGTACGGGCTGATATCATTGAACCTTCTGCTGATCCAACCGTCATGATTGTGCGAAGCGAAGATGATGATGGAGATCAGACCAAATCTAGATATATCCCTGAAGTCTTCTATCGAAAAATCAATGAGTACGGCGCACAAGTCCAGGAGAACGCAAAGCCCTCGTTCCCTGTTGAATATCTTCTGGTAACACTGACTCATGGTTTCCCGGATGACGCAAGCAAGAGGCCTTTGTTCATGGCAAAGACTCCTGGGTTTCCCATCGAGAATCGCTTGGCCATTGGTGAAGAGCAAGATCTCAGAAAACTCGCTGATGTATTGGGGATTTCTGGCTCTGGTGGATCCAAATCCACCCAAGGAATCCTTGCTATCTCCGATTTCCATCTCCTATGTTACCTCCACGAACGCAGCTACTTGTCCAAGGTAAACATTCCCCGTGTTTCTTCTTTCGTTATTAACCTGTTATTCCAGGATGAAGAAAAGTTGCTTTGCCGTGTAGCTACCGAGCACAATACCGCTGATGGTACCATCCTTACGTCGACAGATGGATGGGCCACACTTCTTGCAGTTTTGCAGTCGAGCATTGGTTCGTACCCCCCTAAGCGGCAATCTCCGGATGAAGATAGCGATCGACTTGCTAAGAGGGTTCGTGGGGTAAGGCTAGTCTAAGAAAGATGAGAGATATATCACTTCAATCTTTAAACTAGAGTCTGCCTCCATAATTTAGGTTCCCCTCGGCAGCATTTTCCATGATAGGAACCGAAAAGTACAGCATTCATTTCGATAGATCTACGACGCATGCGAAAATTGCAGTTGATTGGAAGCATAGGTGTATTTCGGGTGGAAGGGTTGAAATGCATTCAATGGAGTTAGGGCAGATAAAGTACCCTCTTTGGGCATTTCATGCATGATGAATACAAACTCATAATGATAAAATCGGTCTTATTTCCCCCAGAGTAAGTTATAGTATACAGCGATTTTCAAAAAATAAACACTCTTTTACATAAGTCCTACCTACTTTTCCTTGGGCGGATTAAGTTGTCTATATATCACATTCAGAAACTTGGATGAAAAAGGCTGTGATAGAGTCATGGCCCTGGTATCACACAATAGGATGGTGCCTACGGAGTGAAATTGGGTATTTCATGTATTGCAAGTGTGAAGTCTGAAGAGTAAGCTAAGTGCCCTGAGAGGCTCTAAGTACAGAAGGATGGATGACTAAGCGGTGCCAGGGGTCCTCCTTCATAACAGATAGCTCATTAGCAAGAACAATTGCACTCTATCCAGAATCTAGAGTCACCAATTTTTCCTACACCGTTGAGTCTGGTATTAGGGCCCCATCAGATCTTCAATCTTACAGTTTTTTTACACATCAAAAAGCCGAAATAGCAAGTTCTAACTGGTCAAAAGCATGAATATAAACTAGTAGCCAGTATTACTATACACATCCTATTCTGCATTCTAAATTTATTTTTTATATTATTCCCTAGCCGTTCAGTTCTGTTGTAGAAGTCCTATGTATCCACAACCTCAACACAGCACTTTGTTTTTGGGTTAAGAAATTAAATATACTACTCTTTTCTTTCTTCTCTCGCTACTTGATCCTCGGACTACCTTACGGAATATATCTAGCAACCTCTTTCCGAAACTAGACTTTGATTTTCGTTCTTGCCTATATTTACTTTCAGATAAAACACAAACACCACTGCCATCCGACGAATGATTGCTACTTCTATGTGAGAAATGCGAAGAATATGGGAAGTTAATGTTCTTGGTGAAGTGTTGTAGAATGAGGGCTTCGCTTGATGAAGAAACCAATGACTGTATCAGTTTGTAAGATCTCAAGAGGGGAAAGGGCTGTATTACTGTCTGAGACTGTAGTAACAAACATATTTGAATAACTGCTGTAATTTGGCTGTTGTTCAAACAGGGTTTCACTGAGGTGGAAGCTGTGGATTTTGGAATTAGCTATACGACTTGGACGGCGAGAAATGCATACTCTCTGGAAGTACGGCGAAGGACATATTGGATATGGCTAAGTTGGGCTGTAATGAAGGGGTTTGTGGTAATTTTGTGAGCTCTTTGTAACATTTCTCGGATTTTGGATTTTGATATATGACGATGCCGAACTAATAAGTAAGAAGCAGAAGCTTCATCCCGGATACGGCAAATTATAGCAACAGGCTGGAGCATACGACTTAGTACGAGAGTTAGTTAATATACTATTCTCTCGTTTGGACACTACAAATTGCATGGGAGCATGTTAGCCAGCTACACTCGCTAGTAGACAGGCACACAAGGAGAACCTGGTGACCTATATTTTGTCTTAGTTAATATCGTAATAAAGCCGCTTTTTCGTAACGAAGGCGGTCATAATACTACTTACGCGTGTGCTAATATGATTGTAACTCAGTACGTTCTCTCTAGGCCCGTGACATTTGACTTAACAAAATCTATATGAAAATCTCTAAGATATATGAAGTGAAATGAGATGTATTTACTCGATGGAACATTGAATAGGGCTTCATACAATAGTTTAACAATTCTATTTTTTAATTCGCTGGATTTCAACTTGTACTGATGCATTTTATATACATAGATTCGTTACGAAGACATGTACCTTATATTTTTAGTAGTTAGTAGAATGCTGCGCATTACGCTCTCTTCACATCAAGCTATGAATAGCCGTACCGATTACTTCAATTAGGGGAATGAGAGGAACGTTGACATTGTTAAAATCAATGCCGACTCCTCACACGCCTAAACAGAAAAATGAGAGTACGCCTCACACAAAGATTATATATCGGAAAAGAATTCACTGGAAGCTACATACAATCGTATGTACTCTTAGTTTATAGTTTGGATACACTTTTTGCATTTATACACGATTTTCAAGCACGAATGCAATTTTTTTGACGTTCACACTTCCTCCACTAACAATCTGTGGGATTCCAAAAATATATTGAAAACTATTTAAAGTGGCTTACCACCAATGAAATCAGACCATCTTCGTACCTCTCCTGGGATACCTTCTTTACGAGGTAGCTTCTCACTCATACAGCGGGCGAACAGCTCAGCGGTCTGTTATATGTTAGTAGAATTTCTAATAAACAGAGCTAGGACTGCTTACCTTAGGCTCCATGAACAGTGGCACTCCGAAATCCACCGCGTTACGACGCATAACATAGTCAACATCGACAATGGTCTTCGCTCGAGCTTGGGCGAGGTTGAAAACACCACGAATATCATACTTTTGAAATACTGCTCTCAATGCACGTTTGTCTTCAGTAGGGAATTCGATGACTTCGACGCTAACATCGTTCTTTGCCGTCTTCTCGAGGAAGGTCTTAACCTCCTTCTCAGCGGCGTAAAGTTTGTAGCCGAGTGGGGATAGATAATCGACAATTTTGGTCAAAGAGGTCTTTGAAACATCGCCACCGAATAGTATACCCTCTCCTGGTTCTGGCATGCGGAAGTTCATAGTAGATTGTAAAGATGCCCAGTATGCCTCAACGAGATTTTTTCCAAAACATGCGATTTCGCCTGTACTAGACATTTCGACACCCAAGAAGGGATCGGCTCCAGCGAGACGGGTCCAGGAGAATTGTGGAACTTTGGTAGCGAGATAGTTACGCTTGATAGCCATGAGGTCAACAGGTTCGGGTACATTCTTTCCAACAAGAGCCTTCGTAGCCACATCAATGAAGTTAAGGCCAAGTACCTTGCTGACGAATGGGAAAGAACGTGAAGCACGAAGATTACACTCAATAACCTTTAATTGAGGTAGACCACCTTCAGGATTTTCAGCTTTGATGATTTGCATATTGAAAGGTCCAGTTATGCTCCAAGCTTTGGCTACTTTGATGGCAATCTCCTTGACACGGTCCATGGTGGTTTGGTCAAGGTTTGCGGGCGGTAGAACAAGAGTCGCGTCACCAGAGTGGACACCGGCCTGTTCTACATGCTCACTCACGGCGTGAACGATAAGCTTGCCGTTGGATGCTACAGCATCGACATCGATTTCTTCTGCACCTTCAATGAACTTGGTGATAACGACTGGATGATCAGGTGAAACGTTGCTGGCAGCCTCGAGTTTGTCCTTAAGCTCATCCTTGCTACGGATGACAGTCATGGCGGCACCAGAGAGGACGTAACTTGGTCTAACGAGAACAGGGTAGCTGACTTCATCGGCAAATGCTTCAGCCTCTGCTACAGAAGTGAGTTCTTTCCATGCTGGTTGATCAACTCCAATGCTATCCAAGATTTCGGAGAACTTTTGCCTGTCCTCTGCCTTGTCAATATCTTTAGGGTTGGTTCCAAGGACATTAGCGCCTCCTGTCTCTTGGAGACGAAGAGCAATGTTCTGAGGCAATTGACCGCCAACAGAGACAACGACGCCGCTAGCAGCCTCAAGCTCATAAATATCCATAACACGCTCATAGCTCAACTCCTCGAAATAAAGCTTATCAGCAGTATCGAAATCAGTGGAATAGGTTTCCGGGTTATAACTTTATGGTTTGTTAGCCTGAGTTCTGCAATGTATTATTGGTAACTCACTTGATCATGACTGTCTTCTTGCCCATCTCTCTCAACGCGAGAGTCGCACTAACAGCACACCAATCGAACTCGACTGAACTACCAATTCTGTATACACCGCTTCCAAGGATTAAAGTTCCATGGTCGTCAAATGTAACATCATGAGTAGTTGCGTTATAGGTTGTATACTGCCCGAAAATTAGTAAATGGCCGAAATTCAAAGAGAGATGGAAACTAGGAGCTATCTCAAGAGTCAAGTCATATGAGGAGAGTAACGAGGTGGTTCACAACGTTCTGGCTCCCGCAATGGCTCCCGGCTCCCAAGTTCCTCATCCCAAAAGATATTTTGACTATGGAAATAAGCTCACCAGGTAATTAGTGTCAGCTGGAAACTCAGCGGCAAGAGTATCAATCTTCTTGACGAACGGCGTAATTCCAAAGTTCTTTCTGCGAGCTCTAACATCATCTTCTGTGCTTCCTACCGCATTGGCGATTTGTCTGTCCGAGAAACCCATTTTCTTTGCTTTCATGACAAGTTCTTTCTTCAATCCAAAGAGACTTCCAATATCTTCGAGCTCGTGGGTGCAATCAACAATGTTTTGGAGCTTATACAAGAACCACTTATCAATCTTGCTCAGATCATGGATACGATCAACAGTATAGCCCTCATGAAGCATAGCTTGTCCAACAGCAAGCCATCGGCGGTCAGTGGGGTTGGCAAGCTCATAATCAAGATCATCAAACTTGTCACCTTGGAAACCAACAAATCGGGGATCGACTTGGCGAATGGCTTTTTGGATAGACTCTTCGAAGGTCCTTCCGATGGCCATCACTTCGCCCACAGACTTCATTGCACTACCAATATCACGCTTGACATGTTGGAATTTCGAAAGATCCCATCTTGGGATTTTGGTAACAACATAGTCCAAGGAGGGCTCAAAATTTGCTGTAGTTGTCTTTGTTACAGCATTTGGCAATTCCGGAAGAGTATGGCCAAGTCCAATCTTTGCAGCAGTATATGCAAGTGGGTATCCAGTAGCCTTGGAGGCTAATGCAGATGATCGAGAGAGACGAGCATTGACCTCGATAACTCTATAGTCAAGTCCATCGGGTTGCAAGGCGTATTGAACGTTACACTCACCGACCACACCCAAGTGACGAATAATTTTAATAGCAGCAGATCGAAGCATGTGATATTCTTCATCACTCAGAGTTTGACTAGGTGCCACCACGATGGAATCACCAGTGTGCGTGCCAAGCGGATCAAAGTTCTCCATGTTGCAAACTGTAATGCAGTTGTTGGCGGCATCCCGGACGACTTCATACTCAACTTCTTTCCATCCCTTTAAAGATTTCTCAACCAATATTTGGGGCGAAAGAGTCAGTGACCTTGCCGACATGTTGCGAAGCTCTTCCTCGTTATTGGCAAAACCGGAGCCCAGTCCCCCAAGAGCATAGGCGGCACGAACGATGATTGGGTAGCCGATATCTTTCGCTGCTGCTAGAGCATCTTCAACGGTACCAACAGCAATCGACTGAGCGATTGGGATGTTGATCTCGTTCAATGCCTTCGCAAAAAGATCTCTGTCCTCACTAGTTTCGAGGGTTTTGATACTTGTGCCTAGCACCTTAACGCCATACCGTTCCCATATTCCCATACGTTCCATCTGTACACCAAGATTGAGAGCAGTTTGCCCACCAAAGGTGAGGAAGACCCCGTCAGGCCTCTCTCGCTCAATGACATGTGTAACGTACTCAGGAGTAACAGGAAGGTAGTATACTTCGTCGGCCAGAACGTGGGCGGTCTGGATGGTTGCAATATTTGGATTGATGAGGATAGAAGAAACACCGGCTTCCTTTAAAGCTTTCAAGGCTTGAGATCCTGGATTGAGAAGTATTAGTATCTTTTATAGGACTCAAGAGGCTCATGGCAGCCAATTTCAGCTTCAATAGAACGTGCAAATAGACTTGATCACGGCGGCACGAGGAATGGGAGACCAACCTGAATAATCAAACTCTCCAGCCTGTCCAATGCTCAAACCACCACTGCCAATTACAAGAACCTTTTTCACATCTACAGGATTTGCAGCTCCCTTGATAACTCCACTTTCTAGGTAGGCCTTCGCATTGGGGGCGACCTGGCTCTGATCTTTGTGAGCAGCAGAGCTCGAGAAAAGTCGGATGTATCTTGCATTCTTGGCAGTTGGAACTGGGCTTTTAGAATAAAGACATCTGGTAGAGGATCGAGTGGTAAATGCTCTTGCAGAAGCTGGTGATCGAATTTGTCGGAAGAGGGAGCTTGAGCGAGCCGCTGCTCGGCAGGAGAGTGCCATTACAAGGACTACTATGCCCAATTGATGGCCTACACTTCCCAGTAGAGAGCCGCGACCTTTTGAGGCTTTATAAATTTGTGGAAGTAGCCTAAGTTGTGTGCTTTTGGTGAAGAAGAGATGCTCTCAACAAACGGTGAAAGCTGCTAGCTCTGATAACGAGCTGGCGAGAAAGATAAGAGGTCACAACAAAATTGATTGAGACTTCTTAAGTTTGTAGCTTCGAAGGCTCGAAATCTCTCAGCATTTTCTCAGGGAATGGTGACTAAAAAATGAAGGAATTGGAAAGGCAGATTTGGGATTGAGATTCATCGGAGTCAGAGCTGCTGCCCGCAAAATATTTGTGAGAGCAGGAAAAGCGGGGACCCCGGTGGTTTTTTCTGTGATTGTTCCTATTCGTGATCCGTGTGTGGCTACTGGCTAGGGCAAAAAGGAAGAATTTTTGGGCATGTGAGGGCTGGGATCGGAAATCTTCTCCTCTTGCTTTTACTACTGCAGCTTAATGGACTAATGAAAATTTTGCGAAGATTTGCTGTTGCATTGGATCCAGGATTTACAGATTGTAGTATTGCTGTCCGGGTTCGGCGGGAGCTGTGAAGCACGCACTCATCATCCACTGTAGCTTTACCATCGTCATGAATAAGAACGCTAGTTGAAATCATGTCGCGTTAGGATTCCGCAATAAGTGGTGCTATGGATAAGTTGGTTCAATATATTCGTCATATCTCAGAGGCAGGAATATTATAACAATTAACAACTCCCCTTACAGTAACCTTACTGTACAAATTCTGGGATGACATGCGTCTCAAATAATCAATCTGTTGATGCAAATACGTAGATTTGACCTGTGTAGTCAATCACGCCTGCAATAATGTAGCACACAAACCTGTTTCCACTGGCTCTCGACAAACGGCTTCCCCATCACAAACCCTATTGCAGAACATTGAGCAAAACTTCGTCAAAACTACCTCAATGACGCTTGGCCGGCATCGGAGTTGGATCTCATGGGTATATGTATATCTGTCTACACGTGAGCAAGGCTACCAGATGACTGGCGCTCAAGCTTCCTTTTCAATTGGCGCCATGTAAATTGGCAGAGCACGCTTAAAATGAGACCCTAGGAATGCCAAAGTGATATCTTCGCTTTCTATGTCTGGGTAAGTACTAAGACACATTTAGGCCTTTTCTAATCTGACTGCGGGGTTCTTCTCAATGAAGGACAGGTCAACTTTGTGACCGAGCAATTCCCGGATGTTATTTACCTGCGTGGTGTTAGCATTGGAGAAGATATGAGTGGTGAATGTCTTACTTTATACTTGATCATCGTAGGCCGCTCTAAACTCAACCCCCAGCCAAAAACAACCATATCCTTGGGCAAGCCCATTGCTTCTAACATTTCTGGTCTGAACATCCCGCTATTGCCAATTTCGACAAGCTTATTTAACCCCTTGTGGAAGCTGAAAATCTCCATGCTCGGCTCGGTGTATGGATTATAGGCTGGCTTGAAACGTAGATCTTCAATGCCCATCTTAGTGAAGAAGATTCTCATGAATTCCATTAATCCACCAAGCGATAGCCCGTAGTCAGCAATGACCCCTTCGACCTGATGGAACTCAGCGAGATGTGTTGCATCAACAGTCTCGTTACGGAACACACGGTCAATTGAGAAGTATTTGGCAGGTGGTGGTCGTCCATCGGGTCCTTTTTGAGCTGCAAGTTTGTGGAGCATAGCCGTCGATATTGCTGTAGTGTGTGTTCGAAGTACTAGCCGCAATGATTCATCTTCTGCCCATGGGTACCGGTAACCGATCGATCCGTATTTGCCCTCCTGATGAACTTCCTTGACATTTTTCCAGTACGCCTCATAGTCGGCCATGTCATCTTTATTTTCCGCATGGGGCTTATCAGCAACCTTAGGATCTGATATATAGAAGGTATCTTGGAGATCACGAGCGGGATGCTGTTGTGGGACGAAAAGTGCGTCGAAGTTCCAAAAGCCAGTCTCTACATATCTGTTGGTTGGCATTTCCTCAAACCCCATCTCAAAGAAGATTTGCCGGAACTCATGTCGGACTTTGTTTAGGGGATGTAAAGCGCCTGAATTTTGATCTGAACCGAGAGAGTTGAAGTTATACTTCTTGAAGGTTGCGGTTTTCCATGCACCACTGTATATATAAGCTCAGAATCAACATATTGAAACAAGTGACTTACGATTCTATCATCTCCTCAGTCAAGTCAGTTTCCAGTTTAGCTATTTCTAAAGCGAACTCTTCCCCTTTATGAATAGTATAGCTGATGATTTTCTGAGTCTTCACCAATTTGCGTTTCTTCAAATCTGCTACAATTTTTGCGTTCGGATGTGTATGTGTCTCTTTGACAATTCGCAATTGGTCTCTTGTAACATCCGACACATCAACGGTCTTTTCTCAATTAGTCCTGTCTCGCTGTTGCATGGGCTTGACTCACAGTCTTTGCAACAATCTTGCCGTCTTTTCCCTTAGCAATCCAACCTTCTCTGAAGCCTTTTCCCTGCCCAACCTTCACCACATTCTTATCTCCAATAACGCCCTCAAGTTCTTTTATTGTAAGGCCCTCTAGTTGCTACAGTCCTAATTAGCGGGGTCACCAGTATACGGTAATCTCCACGTACTTTTTGCAATACGTGTAGAATCCGAACTTCATGGCTACCATTGGCTAAAATCTGCTCGCCCTCTTCTTCTAATATGACATCTTCTTGGTTATTTGCCGTATATGTAACCATAGACCGTGAGAGCAGTGTGTCTAAAGCACTCTTGACAACGGTGAAGGGTTGTGAGGGGAACGCTTCAGAGGAGTTGATGGGCTCATTTTTGGAGAGAGCTTGCAGGATTTCTGATGGTAGATCACCTGTGCTACCACTCTGGTTGGCCATCTTTAGAAGTGTCGTGATTATTTTGGAAAATGGTCGTTTTGCTTTCGTCTGGGTTCAGAGATGACTCGACTATTAATTATTATTTGACACTCCTCAGCCTTGTGCCCACCATTTTTAAACCTTGAATATAAGGCACTCAGTATATTTGCTTGCTTGCATGTCTCCATGATAAATGTTGACAACCAATACCCTAAAACCTCTATTCCAAGCCCACTCATTATTGTGTGACAAATTTCCAGAATACGGATTCATTTCGTTACCAAAAGTAGAATTTTTTTTCCCAATAAACTCTAGTTGGTTACTTCCAGGCTATTTCTTGTAGACTTATACGCGAATCAAATTCCCATACGCCAAGCTTCCCCAATTTCTGGTATACAAAGGGTAGCTTAAATTGTGTTTTATAATAGTGTGCTGGAGGTCTATACTTGGAGATGTGTAGTATCATGAGAAATGTCATAGCCAGTGTTTTATAATTTGTTATTGTATCTAGAGCACGGTTTTAAGAGCAATATTATTCGCTTTTCGTCCACTAGATAGATGTACTCAAATCATCCCCTTTGATGACTCCAAGTTGTCCGTCTAGTATTTCCCAAACATTCTCATATTTCAATACCCCGGTAGTAGAACCTCCATCATCATCCACAACCTGAGCTCCTAGCAGTTCCTGGAGAGTAGATAAGGCCTTCTGAGAGTCGGAGACTGCTGCTTCGCCTTCCTCCAGTTTCCTCGATATTGCACTTCTGGTAGCTACACCGGCTGAGGCCGTGGCGAATATCCATTCTTTCGCTTTCCTAGATGAGTCCGGCTTCTCTAGATTCAACATTTCGTCTGCAAATGACTTTGCGGCCTTAGACTCTGCAGGGCTTGGATGGACAGGAAGTAAATGACTCTCTTCGGCTAGAAGATCCAAGCCCTGGATAGTCTCCTTGATTTGTTTCGCAAGACTGGTGGTAAGATGCGATCTTTGTTGCAAAACTGATTTCTGCTCATTGGAAATGAAGGCTAGTTCTTCGAGATAAGAGTGAGCAATATAGCTTTTGCTCTTTGCATAAGCACGCTCAGATTTGTCTTCTGGTGTTTCTTTACTCCTGTCCAATCCTTCTGCACTCGGAGGGGCCAATTTTCCCGTGGCAGCTCGAATCAATGCCTCTCGTGCTTTTGCGTACTGTGAGTATTGCTTCTGGATTGAAATGATATGCCGCTCAATGAGAAGCTTTTCCCCATCGCTGTCTGGCTTTAAAATTTGTTCTTGGCCCGAATCGTCTTCTGGGCTCTCATTTGTTTTTCCCAGCTCAGTTTCGATCCAATTAATCAGCTCATTACGTGTCATTCCAAGAGCCTCTAGCTTATCTCCATAGACAGTAGGAGCCGAGCTATTGTTGTTTTTCAATTTGGCCAGAAACTTCTGTTCCTTTTTTAAAAGCAGTTGGGCACGAAGAACAGATTTCTCTAGGCGACTGACCAGCTCCTCTAAATCCGTACTTTCCAATTCTCCGCGCGTTCCCAATGCATTCATGATCTCTGGAGGGACTTCTGGTAATGATTTCAACTTTAATAGACCCTCCGATTCAAAATTAGTCGCGTCGGCTGCAGGTTTTCGTGCAAGGGTATCAAGATAGTCTTTGTAAATTTGAAGACGATCATTTTTGCGCCTAATTTTGACAAGCTCGATGAACGGATTTAGACATGAAGGGGTTTCGTTAGTCGAATAATCAAGATTTCGTGTTCCTGGTCTAATGGTCTGCGCCTCAGGGATCGCAAGCAAACAATGTTCCTTGAGCACAGTATCGTAATCTTTTCTTGCTCTAACGTTGGCTTTGACACTTCGAAGATAATCTCTTCTGATACCTCTAACCCCAGAAATTGCCGTTTCTGTATTTAACGAAGCATCTATGATAATAGAAAGCGGGCGAGAGACCGGCTGTTGGTTATTTTGGTCCAGACATCTGCCCAAATAAGATGCCAAGATTTGTCTGATATTTGCGGCTTCTTGTCTTTCTCTAAGATACAGTCCTAAAGAATTATGGACATCTTGAATCGATCTTGGCAGTTTCTCAATAGCTTGCATCGTGTTAAAGATGGCCAAGCTTGTATTTCCCTAGAGACGTGAACTGATTGTTGTGTTTGGTCGTTGTAACTTCCACAGAGTATCGTTGATTCTACGGAGCACGTACAAAAGCGAGAACTTGTTGACATTGCCCAAATAGGTAATTTGTTAGTTGTGGTTCTGCCTTCGTAGGTCACGTGAAAGCCCGGAAAATTTACAGGGGTTCAACTTTTGACCCTCTTCACTTGAAATCCATTGATATCACCTCTAACCTCCAATAGAGTGATGGGGCACGGCAATTATTCGATTTGATTTTCTTCCTTTCCTTTCGTACCCTTTCGATACCCACGGAATTTTCATGCCAAACCTGTCGCGCAAAAATACATATCCGCGAATATGACGGATCAACAGCGAGATGTTTCGCAGTACAAGTACTCGGCGATGTCCAACCTGGTCCTCCAGGCGGACCGTCGTTTTGTCACCCGTCGCAATGATGAGGTTACGGGAGATCCAGAGTCACTGGCAGGGCGGTTAAGCATACGAGATATGGGTTCTAGGAATGCGCGCGAAGATGCGCCGAAGCAAAAGAAGAAGGCTTCTGGTTTACCAACTGTTCAAAGAGGAGATGCTGGAGACGGGTACGAAGTCTTAGAAAGGGAACAACTAAAGCGGAAACGTGGTGAACCTGCACAACTTCGTGGAGCTGGTATATTATCGGCCTCAGACGCGTTGGTGGAAGGCATAGTATATCGACCTCGAACATCGGCTACAAGAGCCACCTATGATCTGATTATAACTACTGTTGCAAATAATCTTGGGGACGTCTCGCACGAAATAGTCAGAAGTGCCGCAGATGCCGTCTTAGAATATCTCAAAGATGATGACATGAAAGACTTCGACAAAAAGAAAGAGATTGACGATTTGTTGGGCGCAAGTCTGAGTTCAAAGCAATTCAATGAGCTCATAAATCTTGGCAAGAAGATTACGGATTATGAAGCCCAAGATGAAGACGAAGTTATGGCAGATGCAGAAAACGATGGGGAGGATGGTGCAGAAATCGATGATCGCCAGGGAGTCGCTGTAGTTTTCGACGATAATTCGGAGGATGAGGATGGGGCTGAGATGGTCGACGAGGTCCGGGATGAGTCATCGGAGGATGAGGACGAAGATCGTCCTGGGGCGGAAGAGGCTGCAACAGCTGGAGGTGCTGGGGTGGACCGAGATCAAGAATCAATTGAACTCCCTGAGGAGGAGATAATCCTCGACTCTGCCCAAAGTAACCAAACTGCGGAAAAAGAAAAGGATAAGAGTTTTATTCCAGCTCGAGATATCGATGCGTACTGGCTACAACGGCAAATTGGTCTCATTTATACGGATGCACATGTACAACAAGTCAAAACGCAAGAAGCTCTCCACACGCTATCTGGCGTACCTGAAGAGGAGGGTGGTGAAGAGAAGCCACTCCGAGAGATTGAAAATGACCTTGCCGAGTTGTTTGACTATGAACATCATGAACTCGTTCATAAGCTCGTAGCAAATCGCGACAAGGTTGTTTGGCTTACTCGTCTTGCACGCGCTGAAGATGCAGAAAGCCGAGGAGTAGTGGAGAGAGAGATCGCATCAGAAGGCCTTCGGTGGATCTTGGACGAGCTTCGTGGGGAAACAGATCCTTCCAAGAAACGAAAGTTAGAGATCAAGATGGATATTGATGTTCCATCATCTTTCAATGAAAGTTCGAAGGTGGAACAAAACGGTGACGGTACGCTCGTAGGAGGTCTACAACCACGCAAACTGATCAATCTGGAAAATATGATTTTCGACCAAGGCAATCATCTCATGACCAACCCAAAAGTAAGACTACCTGAAGGCTCTACCAAGCGTACCTTTAAAGGGTATGAAGAGATTCACGTCCCGCCCCCCAAGAAGCGGAATGACCCCAGCGATCGTGATATTCCATTCTCGGAAATGCCAGAGTGGTCCCGCGTACCTTTCAAATCCCCTGGGAAGCTGAACAAGATCCAATCAGCATGCTTTCCACAAGCCTTCAATGATGACGGCAACATGTTGATATGTGCCCCCACAGGAAGTGGTAAGACTAACGTTGGTATGCTCACAATCTTGCGTGAAATCGGTAAAAATCGGAACCCTGAGACTGGAGAGATCAATCTTGATGCTTTCAAGATCGTTTACATCGCCCCGTTGAAGGCTCTTGTACAAGAACAAGTGGGGAACTTTGGCACCAGACTAAAGCCTTATGGAATTACAGTCTCGGAGCTGACTGGCGATCGTCAACTCACCAAACAACAAATTGCAGACACGCAGATTATTGTTACTACCCCCG
>Ga0247734_1000439_pt1 | contig 36776 bp, 28 predicted proteins | sample UWRJL103311B2_FD_180933 | JGI IMG/M metagenome (GOLD analysis project Ga0247734, IMG submission 180933) | Plant litter microbial communities from Arlington Agricultural Research Station in Wisconsin, United States - UWRJ-L103-311B-2 | ecosystem: Environmental > Terrestrial > Plant litter >...
GCTCGAATGCTTGGTGGTAGACTTGGTATTGTTGCAACTGGTAGAAGGAGCAAAATTATGCACGAAGATGCAATCCGGTACTATGGTTTAGAAGGATTCTCAGTGGGATGTGAAACCACGAATTTGGCGGTTCTGGAGCTAGAAACAGCACCCAAGGACAAGGTTTTAGGCTTGGTTGGAGAAGCTGCTAGGCGGCTTGTCCAAGAGCTAGGAGCCGACTGTATTGCATTGGGATGTGCTGGCATGACAGAGATGAAACTTAAGTGCGAAGAGGCGGTCGGTGCAAAGGATGCAACAGCACAGGTGATTGATGGTGTCGGAGTTGGTGTTCAGATTCTGATCGGGTTGGTGAGAGAGGGTCATGTAACTGCAAAAGGTGGTATTTTCAGTAGCTCTTCTGCTGGAAGGAAATCGAGAGGTCAGGAGTGGCTGTAAAATAGAATCTATATGCAACGTCAGCTGAATCATCAAACGGATCAAAAAATAATAAAGGTAGAGAGAGGCTGGATGGCATTCACTAATACATGAACAATGAACTTTGCATTTTCTTGTTCACGTGAAAGCGGCTATTTTAGAGCATTAGATAATTTAAATGTCGTAGAGTATATGAAATATAGATAACGGCACTTTGAAAGGTTGTGATGTGTTTTTCAGATCGAATATCGACAGTTCTAGATGATAAAACAGAGCAATACAAGGGAGTGGCAGTAGTGAAGTATTGAGAGCCGCGTTTACTCTATGGTCTATGAGATTCTACATCGAGGGAAGTCTACTAATTATTGAAGTACAGCCATGAAATCCAAAATAATCACAAAAGGTCTGGCTCGACCATACCCGTCTGGGAGGCTATGAGACCATAAGCTTCGATTCTACGATGCCTGGCAAAGTCAAATGTCTATTCCATGATTAGCGTACGTCTTTTAAGAATAATGGATATTTCACCTTTTCCTTTCCTTGTCTGCAATCCTCCAAGTCAATCTCTGCAAACACAATCTCGTCCCCTTTACCCTTTGCTTCAGCCAAAACATAGCCTTCAGGTGAAGTAATGCAGCTTCCTCCAATCAAGTCATACTTTCCATCTTCTAAACCAGCTTTTGCGGCGCTTATAGAAAAGCAACTATTCATGTAAGAATTACTCTTCATAACCAACTGGTGTTGATACAAGGCGACTTTCTCTGCTTGTTCAGGGGTTATGGGTTTCCTATTTCCCCTGTCATAGGCCTCCATATTAGCAGTCTATCCAAGAAGTTGTTGCGCCTGTCCCAATCACCCATGGGAACTTGCTTACCATAAATCTGGAGCATAGCCTGCGGTATTGTATCCACAAAGCACGACTTCAACTCCTTGGAGTCCATAACACCTCCAAGCCTCTGCCCATCTTCTATCATTGCAAATCATCATGCCCATAATTGGGTCCCCGTTGCCAGTACTCTCCTCGTTCCCAGGCTTCTTCACAGCACCTTCAAGAACATCAGGAGCTCTGAATGCCTTAAATCCGAGATTTCCCGGCGCAAAATATCTTTTCTCAAGCTGGTTAACAGCATCTGGATTCTCAAAAGGCTCAACCGTGCCAGGTAAGTGCACTTTCCTGTATTTAGAGATCACAGTCCCTGTTTTAGCCGAGTAATAGACACTTGTGTTATACCCTTGGCCATCCGTCGTCCTCTCAGCAAATCCAACAGAGACATCAATGCCTAGCTTTTTTGCTTCATCAAATAGCGGACGCGTGTCCGCTGCAGTGGCCAAAGAATCCTCATGTTCGAAGTAACCATCCAATTCTTCTTGAGACTCAATCAGGTGTCGAGGAAAGAACGTGGTAAAGGCAGTTTCAGGGAATAAGACAAGCTGTGCATGAAGACTCGAGGCAGATTGGAGGAGTGCAATCATCCGCGCAAGCGTTTCCTGCCTGTTACTATGCAAATGCACTGGACCCATCTGCGCAGCTGCGACCTTGAGCTTTCGTGAGGCCACCATCGTGCGGCGGATGTCGGTACGCCACTGACTGAATTATATTGAAATGGATTGGATTGGATCAAGCAGACCACAGATTAGAGATACTGGAAAATGAACTGGACATGGACATGGACAGCTGTTTGTGTCACCACACCTCGTCGGTCGACTTCGATATCCATTGCCGCCTCTTATAAGGTAGCATGCCATTTCCCACTTTCGACAAACCCAAGGGTAGATTGACATCGAATACTTCAATATTGGTTGGTTGAGCTGTATGGATCAATACGGCCGCTGCATGTTATCCACACAGTGATTGTGGGGAACCAGGCTCGCGTTGCACTATTCCGTATGCTGCTAAAGTGGTCGATTACTAGGGGGGGTGGGAGGGGAAATGGCGAGCTCAGCGTCCTCAATCTGGAACATTTGACTCGCTGGCTGTTAGGCTGCATGGGTTGCGGGACGAAGCGTGTTCCTAAACCTGGGTTGGCCGTCGGGCAAGCAAGCCTTCACCCCTTATAGGGGCTCGCTTAAGCACTCTCGCTTAGTAGCTGAGACGTTGACCACGACACTCGATTCGGAAGTACGTCGTAAGTACAGCCAGCACTCCTAGTAAAATTATCAGGGTGGTTTAAATTCATATCAAAACTATTGCATAAGAGCGTAAATGTTTTACCAAGATTCATTGGTTGGTTATCGCGAGTAGAGTATTGATCATCGGACAGTGCTCATCTACAAATTGCAAGGTATTGTGGTTGTGTGGTTATGGTACATTTCACTGTTCATCATCAATATATACACAATAGCTACAAAATCAGTCACATACGACCATAGACTGTGGAGAATTGGGCATCCCGTCCGCTCTGCCATACACAAGCCACAGATCGGTAGACTAGTAGTTGGGTGGGTGACCACCAGCGAATCCCTACTGTTGTATGTTCTTTTTTTGAATTTCATTTTTGAAATGGATGGTGGGGGCTAAGAGTTTTCTCCCACTACCGATCTCAAGTTTTGTAATTCTTTCTGAATTTCAATACAATTGTTGAATGTTTATAGCTATTTTAAGTGCGAATGGAAGATCCTTTGACTTGACATGAGACATTCTCATTTATTTTTTGTTTCTGGTATTTCTAGATATAATCCAATGTATGCAGGTAGGTCTTACAGATAAGCCCTATCAACACATTTTGAGTAACAATGGTTTATATAAAGCTCTTCCGGCTCGGCTGAGAAAAATGTGCTTTAGATGATGTGGTCGCAGGTCAAACTCGGAGTCTTAACCATGGAATAACTGAATTTCAGAGAGGCAAAGCTTATATCCCGGAACTATGCTTTAGCACGAGGAGCGCTTTGAATCGGCTTTTACTAATAACTAAAGCCTTCAGAGACAGAATAGCTTGAGATTTTCACCCCAAATTGGGGAGCGGGCTATGTATACATAGATGCAGGCCTCTCATTCTATACCAAAAAATGTGGGAAATTGCCTTTGAATAAGTTTTTAAAGGTAAAAGTTTTTGGTTGATAACTGATACGCAACTGTACAAGCTGCTTGGTTGGAGAACAGAGGTGCTGGAACTGCGGTGGTGCTCGACAAGGAAAAAGTTTCGAGTGTGAGAATTTGTGGACCTAGTTTATGAATATCCCTACTTAGGTATTCGAGGCTTCTCTGATTAAAGATTGCGCAAGGTTGTGTAATGACCCGTATATGGTAAATGATAAAGACCATGGAGACTTCTAATCCCCGTCAAGATACAATCTTTTGAGGAAATAACAGAAAATAAGAAACATTCAATGTACCAATTCCACACAAATACGATTCATATAACTAACTGTAGATGTCTATTCGATTAGAAGTTATTAGTTCGTGTCAGCTTGTAGAATTCAGTCTAAGTCTGTTGTGTCTAAATTTGCTGATCTTGTCAATAACGCTAATTGGTCAAATACACGACACAAAAATGTCCATGATATGCGTCTCGGAAGGGAAATTTGAAGTGGATGCACTGCACTGATAATAGTATAATAAGTCCAATCAAGTATTTACATCAAGTGCAGACCTACATGTGTAACGCTCTTGCAATCTGTGGCAACCACGGGTAACTCACCTAATCGCACTACTGAAGTACACCCCATACCACTATCGTTAAAAGTGGGCTGAAGATGTGTTGATCATGAGAGAGTCTGCAGATTAATTAGGACTTGGGAAGACGTCTTTGGGTTGGCATTGAAAAGTAATACCTGCATACTGAAGAACGAATAACAATTTATCAAGAGGTGAGTGTGCACCAGAGTTGTCACACAGTTTAACTCAAGCAAGAATGGGGACATACTTGGATACTTTCCCTTTGCTGATGAAATACATTAACACGGAATTTGCTAGTCTGAGTTTGCATTTTATCAATTCGCTATTTTGAAGATTGCAATGACTAAGCTCATTTTATTACGCAAGGATATGCTGGCATTGAAAGGAAACCGACTTGCCCGAACACATGAAGTACCACTACATGCTCATAGACAACCATTACTCGTAACTGGCACGGGATGAGAATACCGGGCATGAATGTGGCCTTCAGCCTTGTCGTGTTGTTACACGCCGGAATTACCCCCGTAGGAAATTATTCTGTGGAGAATTTGATATCACTTGACTTCAAGCTGCATAAGCTAACTAGTACACCCTCAAACCGAAAATAAATTTGGTAACCAGAATGCTCAAGACGTCAGTAACAGGTCATAGGTGCATGACTCAGTTTAATTCCGCAACTCTATATCATAATTTGATCGAAGCAGCTGGAGTAAGATATGTCGACGGATTGGTGTTAACCTAGGGAAGGAACTTTTGGTATTTTGTGGTCTGAATGGACTTGAACTCAAGGGGGTATTTGATTCTTAGACGTGATTGAGGAGCTTGGAGAACGACAAAAACAAGTTGGATTAGATCAACGTGAAATCATAGAATGCAGAGGTGGCATGCAACAAAAAAGTAAACTGCATGGCGCAAGATAAGTACTTGTACTGTACTTTAGGAATACACCTCCGGAAGATAACTGATGTACCACAACATACAGATCATCGCAGCACAGCAGGGCTTAGATATTTAACGAACCAGCCAAACTTTGAGCGTAGCATTTCTCCATCAACTAAACAGCAGCTATTGCAGCCGCGGCTACAAACCACGAGGTGATTCGGGAGGTAGTTGATGGCTACTTAAAAGCATTAGTTAAAGCAAAGGAAAGTTCTTATACTATTCATGGTGACTATCTAGAAGTTGCTTTAACATAAACATCACTCCTCTATTAGTCCTCAATGGCATACCTACGAAAGGCAAAGGTATATATGTGTACGTTGACGTCGTCCCGGCCCGCTCTAGGGCGCTCGGCTAGGCAGGCTGGGGCGTTGACCCCTCCCGCCGTCTCTTCCGGTACCCTATCAGCTGGGACATTTGGTTGCCCGCAGTGGAAACACCATCGCCTACAATTTGACTACATCCTGCCCGAATGCCGTCCCAAATCAATTCCCGTGGCCTATTTGCCCCCACAAATACAGAGAATACGCACACTAGACGCTGGTCGTCTCGGCCTCGCAATCGCAGAGCTAGAACTTGAGGCTTACGCCAGTGAGAGTGGGGGAACATTGCTTCTTGAATTTGGAAGCTGTGAGTACGTATAGTAGAGTGTACTGTACAAGTCACACCCACCCGGCAATAGCTATTACTGCACATCTGCATATACCAAGTTTCTGACTTGCTCTTGTCGACACATCATCTCCCTTAACTATGGAACCAAGACACCCGCTCACGTTTCCAGCAGTGGCGCGGGCCACTGGTAATCACTGGTAATGGCATGGCAATGGCATGTCAGTTAACCTTTTGCGGCAAAACTCCTCTCCGCAGTAGTTTGGTGGAGACACGGCCATGATTTCCAACTGTATTCCCCTCCCATCTTATCTTGTTATTGCCGGCTACTACTCCAAAGGTCAGACTTGCCACATCTAAGCCGCTATCAGCTCAAAGGGACCATTTTTCTTATTGGTCTACTGGTTGAAGAACAACATGTCCCGGCCATTTCCCCGACATGAGCCCCTGGGAATGTAATGTGGGTTGCTAGAGCTAGGAGGTCAATGTTAGAGTTTACCTTGTTATATATAGTTCAAGACTCATTTTGGTTGGAAATGTAACTCGTCTTTCGAATCAGTGCCTTTCTTCTGCTTCTTTCCACTTTTTCAAGATGGCTCCTATGTTGCTTGATCCTGCAATTCCTGAGCCAGTGCAAAAGTATTTGCTAAAAGAGCCACCAATATGCTCAGATCCTTTAGTTGTCCCATCAGCCAAGGCATCACAACGCAACAAAGAGCTCTGGTGGCTACATGGACACCCCCATTCTAAACGATATGCAAATCCAGAACTTGTTAGCCTTTCAGCTCTTGTTCATCATGACAGCTCGATATATAGAGGCCAGAAGGCTTTCCTCTTTCCGGCCTCTCCAGAAACCAGTACAAAATATGAATCCATGACTTGGGATAAATTCGATTCTGTTACCGAGACTATTGCCCTGGCATATGCATACCAATTGCAAGATCAACTAAAGGAGGCCAACCAAACCCGGAATCAGCCAACTGTAGGTCTTTTGGGTGCAGGAAAGAATATCGAGTATTTCTGTACTCAGATTGCATTACAAAAACTCGGGGTCAGAGTCCTGCTTTTAGCAGAATCTAATGCAGTAAACGCTTTGCACTTTTTACTGGACAGTTGTGATGTTTTAGCGGTTATCGTGGACTCAAAAAACAAGAGAGTAGACACTGGAGGGATTAAAAAGATCGAATTACTTGAAAGCTTGCCACAGAGCTCAGCTTTGGAATCGGAAGAAGTTAATGCAGTCAAATTTCAGGACTTTGGAGATATATGGGAACGACACACCTTCGTCATTCACTCGTCAGGGACCACTGGCATGCCCAAGCCCATTATACACACAAATAGAAGCATGATGCTAATTGCGAGAATGTATCGTCTATTTCAAGAGTTTAATATTGAGAACTGGTTCCTCTTATTTCCCCTGTAAGTAAATCTTCGTATGATAGTGATGTCGACCTAATCAATTAGCTACCACATTGCTGGAATTTCAGTTGCATTATCTGGTCTTCCCAATGGCCAAATCCTATCCTTTCCGCCTCAATCCTGGCCACCGGCACCATCTTCGATATTCAAAGCCTGGGAAACAATGTCTGCAATGGGATATCCTGTTGATTGTGTTCACTGCGCTCCTACTCTCATTGAAAATATGTACGATTATATTGTAGAAAATGGCAAAGACTTCAGCCCCTTGGCTTCATTAAAGCTACTACAACCGGGGGGTGCTGTCTTATCGAATGGAATCATTAAAGATCTCACAGAGCACGGGGTTAATGTGAAGACGACATATGGAAGCACTGAAATAGGCCCACCATTTCGGTCAGTACCACATACACGTGACAATCCAGAAGTGTATTCTTTCCGCAACTTGTATCCCGACAACCCATTGCTCAAGATGGAAGCGGTCGGAAAAGGTGTGTATGAGTGTGTTGTATACAAGGGATTTGATCTTGCAGCAGAGCTTTGGGAGGGCAAACCTAACAACGAACCATACCGGACGAACGACCTATTCATACAGGATCCTCCTGGCAGTGGGTTCTACATTATGCAAGGCAGGAAAGACGACACTCTTGTGCATACAAATGGCGAGAATACCAGCGCTGGTTCCTTACAACTTGATATTCAAACAGCGTCCAAAGAAATCTCTAAGGCTCTAGTTCTCGGCCACGCGCTTCCTTGCCCCAGTCTGCTAGTCGAGATCCATGAGAAACATAACCCGATTAGTAAACAGATGCAAGACAAAGTTTGGCAAGTAGTCGACAAGATAAATACTCAGTACCCAACTCACTCACAAATCCCACGATCTATGATTTATATTTTGCCCAAAGGGTGTAGTCTTCCCGTTACTCCGAAAGGCAATGTCAAACGCAAAGAAGTCGAACGTATTTATGCTACTGAAATCAAACAACTATACGATGATTTCCTCTCGCCACCTACCACAACATCGCACTCAGAAAAAAGTATTCGGGAGGTCATCCGTGACCTTTTCGCTAGTCTATCAGGAACCTCAGCTTCGAATATATCGGATTTCACAACTATCTATGATCTAGGTATCGACTCACGCATGTCACTCACACTACGTAGTTCTCTTTCCACCCATCTTAATATGCTCATATCACTCAGCGCTATTTATGAACATCCATCCATCTCACAGCTCGCTCCACTTCTCGAAGCTAAACAGATGTCTCTCAAATCTATGTCTACCAGTGCTGTAACAGCATCTGAAACACCAACATTCCAAACCATTTCTCATATGATCTCAAAGTTAGAATTTGAATTTGGGACTTGGCCTTCCAGACCTCTAAATAAGACTTATCTGCCGGTACGCGGCGAAATTATTCTTCTAACGGGATCTACAGGCTCCCTTGGTACGGCACTGCTTGAAACTTTGTCATCCTCACCTCGGGTAGAACTCATTTACGCAATGGTTCGGGGGCCATATCATTTCCAAAAGCTTCAACATTCGTTAGAGGACAAGGGAATGAGCGCCTCGATTCTGAGAAATGGTGGAAAGATCAAGATCGTCAACTTTAGCATGCAGGACCCGTTACTAGGGTTGGATGTCGATACTTATCAACAACTGGCTTCAAGTGTTACCATGGTTATACAAAATGCTTGGAAAATGGACTTCAATATGGGAGTGGAGGAGTTTGAAAATGACTGCATCAGAAGTGAGTATAGACTAGCCTGATTTCAAAACGAAACTGACATTTACAACTAGGTACAATGTCTCTTCTTAGATTTTGTTATTCTGGCCGTACGAAGTCCCTTGCCTTCACAAGCAGCATCAGTACTTGTATGGGAACCGGACAAATCTCAAAAGACATTCCCGAAAGTCCCATTGGCAGCGATCCTTCAGTCGCGCTATCAACTGGCTATGCCCAAAGCAAATACATTATTGAGCGTATTTCACAAACCGCTTGCCTGCCGGAAGTTTTGAATATCCCTATTCAAATGCTGCGCGTCGGTCAGATGTGTGGCTCCACGAAAACGGGCCATTGGAATACGAACGAGATGTTTCCTATCATGTTTGCTACATCTGCTCACCCTCAAATGAGAGCAGTTCCGGTATTCTCTAAAAAGGCAATAGATTGGATTCCTGTTGATGTGGCAGCTGAGACAATCACGCAAATCCTGCTGCCAGAATCAACTTCCAAGCCAATTGGGTTATCCAAAATTGGGGGTTATGAAGTGCACAACATCGTGAATCCATACCCGATCGCATGGTCGAATCTTGTTGATATGTTGCAAAATAGCTCATTGGTTTCCAAATTAGGCAGAGACCGACTAGAGGAAGTGAGTATGGCGGAATGGGTACGGAGACTAAACGTTATTGCCGATAGCGATGCAGATACTAATGATATTTGTGGGTTGAGGTTGTTGGGTTTCTTTGAAGATATGGTTGGTGACAATAGTGAGAGTAAGATCTTTAATACCAAGAAAGGAAGGGAGAAGAGCAAACGTCTAAGAGATCTGGGACCTTTCTCTTCGGCGTGGTTGGAGGGAAATATAGCGGCATGGAAAATCAAGAACTTCTTAAAATTGGAAGCTTAAACCGAGTTCAAAACACAAGCGGAGGGTTCATAAATAACTTAATAATAAGAAATCTTTTCTTACTAATAAAATTGCTCCTTTTCAACCATCCTTATTTTTGCAGTTCCAATTCCAGCCTTTGCAGACTGAACATCATATTCTTATTTTATTGCGTGAAAATCCATATGTTTACAAAGTCAAATGGCATCGTTCACATAGCGTTCCCCAACAACTGCAACTGCTCCACAGTCTACTACCACCCCTTCTATCACGGCGTAGAAGAATAGCACCAGAACAGCATCATGTTTATAAAATGATTGTATGGATCGAGACATAATGGTGCAACCTACGATATCTGATAAAGATAGTATATAGATTCGTTGAGCACTTCCTAAACCCAGACTTTAAGATAGTCATAAAATAAGACACTAACACATGCCCAGAAAGAAACCGATGATAACAACCTCTGCTTGAAATGGGTTCATTAGCAATCCCACTGCTATAATTGATATGTGTTAGTTTAGTTCGTAGATGGACGAGAATTCCAAAATTCTACCATGGAAGGTTTGTTAACATTTTCTAATTCGAGGACGCTTGCGTTACGGAGTTGAATCAAAGCTTCAATGACCAATGAAGATCGGCATGGGTCCAAAAGATTAGAAACGAGAGTGACCCTGTGTACTTACAAGCACCTTGCGCAGATAGTAGGTCACATGAGGGTAGCAGGCGATGCCCATCCAGCGTTACCTGTGTGTGAAGACTTCGATTTGACATATACAAGAAACAAAAGAAACAGTAATATATTTTGCGCGGAACTAAGCTTAGCGTGTCTGAACTAAAGGAATTGACTAGTGAAATTCGCCAATGACTGATGAACATTCATCCATCAAACACAGATTCCGAGAATGAAGCCCGCTAAACTTAATCGACACCTTACTGCTATGTTGCAAGCAATCTGGTCATGTAGCAACCTCTGACATAACAGCAGCATGTGGTCTAGATCACTGATTCTACATAATTTGCTATTCCTACTCCTCTGTAGAAACAAAAATCGATCGCAAGCGTAAATTTATGAACCTACAAAGTTATCCTGATGTACAAATTCCTGCGTGACAAGAGTATCTAAGAAGAAGGTTTGGTTCCTTCGATCTGAAATGATGCATCTGTATAAGGAAGGCACTGTTTCGAGGTGTTAAATTTATATACACTTTGATATCGTCTAACTTTGGTTTCGTTTGATGGGCAGGAGGGAAGGGTAGGATGAAAAGAAAAGGATTTAGTTTGAAGAATTGAAGAAATATCGAATTTAAGGGAGATGAACAGTTTATTCTCCCCATCAAGACTGTTTCATTAAGCGGCCTCCAGATAGGATTGGAATAGATTCGACAATGTATTCAAGCTAACTACGAAACTTGCATGCATCATAGCAGCGGGTACGATTCGGATGCCAAGACATGCCGTTTCTTGAGGAAACACGACACCCCTCCTACAGTAATACCAGAGTCAGAATTGGATACCACTCCCAAATCACAACCCATAATCTCGCAACATGACTGAACTCGCTTTTGCAAAGTCCTTTCTCCAAACACTCGATTCAAAACCAACAAAGCTCTCCGCAGACCATGTCGAGGACCCAAAGTCATATCCAGCTCGTGGCGCCGTAAGTTTCCTTCCTCTACCTACGCCTGACTGGCCATTAATTTACTGAATAGTATATCCTCCCCAAACAACAGCACTCCCTCCAAAAAAGATCGAAACAGATCCCCGGCTCCGAACGCTCCTATAGTGTAACCTTGAAATCCCTAAGAAACCCACCCCTCGACATCACCCTCTCTTCCCAATCACCCAACACCTCGATCCTCTCCCTCAAAACCGCAGTCGAAGCTCAGACTTCCATTCCCATATCCGCGTTACGGTTGCTGTATAAGAAGAAGCCCGTGGGTGATAGCAAAGTACTGAGGGACTTGGTGGGCGAGGATGATGTGCTGAAGGTGGAGTTCAGTATTATGGTTATTGGAGGTGCAGCGGTATTGAAGAAGGGAACTGAGGAGTTGGAGGTGCCTAGTGTCGCCCAGGGCGAGAGTGGACATGCAGTGCTGAGCAAGGAGGAGTTTTGGGGGGATTTGAAGGGTTTCTTATTGCAGAGGTTGAGGGATGAGGATGAGGGAGAAAAGGTGTACGCTACATTTCGTAAAGCATGGGAGAACGAGGGGAAATAAATTAAATCACCTAAACCATAAGTAATTTTTAAGTCATGGCTCATTAAGGCATGGGTAGCTTTGTGCGTATGTTTTTGGATTCGAGATTTCTAAGCTCAAGAATAGGCCATGTGGAAGAAGACAATATTTCGAGTGTTCATATCTTCATACCCGCATATCTGGCGAGATTGCTTCGGCCACTTTGTCTATCTTGGAAGCTGGCTACAAAAGACCGAAAAAGAAACGAGCCTTAATGCTGTGCGGGGCATACCATCACACGCAAATAAACAGCACCAAGGAAACCTCCCTCTCCTCCCCTCCTCCCTTGACAACAAACGGAGTCCATAGGTCATGTATCGCGGCGCTTATAGACAAACTATAGAAATGTTTATGCGAGACCTTTAGACACTCTGTTGAGCACGGATTGGTATTCGATATCATCTTCGTCGTTGGCCTGGAACTCGGCTGCAAGTCCATTCAAGGCGCGCTTGAGAGCGTCTTTAGAGGATGCATAGATCATCTTGGGCTGTGATTCCGTGTTAGTGGCGCATAAGATTATACAAAATTGGTTAAACTTACTTGAATACCAGCGTCATCTGGAGACCATGCGATGAATGTAATCTTGCTTCTAATCCAATATTAGTGATGCACAAAACCACAGCATAGTATCTGAGAGCATGCCTTGTTCCTTCACCAGATGCCAACTCGTAAGAAAAGTCGTAGACGGCAAATCGTGGACCTTTACCAAGCTTTCCCTAGTAATGTGTCAGCTCTATTCCGCTGCAAGCGATTGCCTGCTACATACGGCCTTGTTCTTTTGTTGAGCATTCACAAGCTTCTCACGGAAGTTGTCCCAGTCTGGATCCTCTGAGGCCTCTTCAATAACGATCTCTTTGAAGTCGTCGGTTAACTTGTAGATGATGTACTTGATCTTCTTGTTGAGCTTTAGCTCATTGAATTTGGCGACACAGTCGCCGGCAAGAGCAACTCTGCAAGTAACTTGTTAGCAGGCGCCTATGATACCAAATATGTAACAGTTCTGAGAACGTGGCAGGCAGTATCTGGAGGTTTGCCGGCGCATGGAGAGGATTAGACTGACCCTGATTGAGACTAGCATTGGGAGAAGTGTTAGAAGATACGCTGGAGTTCTGCTGCAAAATTCAAGAAGACTTACCATGATCGTGCTGGGTTAATGTGCGACAGCTGGAATGGCTTGATGTTCAGACGGTCAGCTAGGTTCAATATCAACTTCCTATATTGCCTTATAGGTTTATTTGAGTTGGCAGAACATACATATCTGTGTTTTACTGGTCGTAGATTGATTGCGCTATGAGTCGTGAGGGAGAGTTGTAGATTGGGAGGTTGTAGTGTTTATCGACAGTTGCTCGGTGGGTTGAGCGGCGTTGCAACACAGCTGGCGAATCCATGGTGGGGGTGAACAGTGACTAACCGTAAGGGGACTAGCTGACCTTGTCACACTGTGAATAGAAATAGAATAGCCTTCAGGCTCCTACATTTCTCTCAGGCAGTAGTTTAATTCATATGCAATTCACATTTTCGGAAAGCAAAAGCAACTTTCCCATCGAATGGTCTCCCAGCAAACACATGAAAAGTAATTTTGAAATGTTTTTACTTATTATTCTACAGACCCCATTCCTTAATTTCAGTCGCTTCGCAGGCTATAAGACAGAGAGTGAAGAGAGATTGAGTGGTGTACAACTTGTGGGCTACAGGTGATAGGCAGGAAGCTGGTCAGGCAACTGTCAATCAAGGGTAGCGGGTATTTTTACATCTTTCGCTATCCGTTTACATCATTCCTCCCATGCCTAGATACGTTAGTAAAGAAGGCGGAGTAGGGGTTGATTTGATCACTAACCTCCCATACCTCCCATTCCACCACCTGGAGGTCCACCAGCACCCTTTGGCTCTGGTGCCTCGACAATTGCTACTTCTGTCGTGCCTAATAGTGAGGCAACACCGCTTGCGTCAACCAGTCCTGTTCTCACAACCTTGAATGGATCGACGATACCAGCAGCAATCATATCAACGTACTCGCCTTTGGCGCTGTCGTATCCCTTGTTAAAGTCAGATCCGAATTCGTCCATCAACTTGCCAACGACGACTGAACCCTCAGTTCCGGCATTTTCCACAATAGTTCTTGCAGGCTTCGTGATAGCGTTCTTGATGATGCTGATACCGAGTTGTTGATCGAAGTTTGCGTACTTGACTGCCCCTAAAGCTTGACTTGCTGCCTTGAGAAGTGCAGTTCCACCACCTGGTAGAATACCTTCCTCAACAGCTGCGCGGGTAGCATTGAGAGCATCAACGAATCTATCCTTCTTCTCACCAACCTCAACCTCGGATGATCCACCAACCTTGATCACAGCAACACCACCTGACAATTTAGCCAAACGCTCTTGAAGCTTTTCCTTCTCGTAGTCAGATGTTGTTGGATCAGCCATAACACCTCGGATCTGTTCACAGCGTTGGTTGATAGCATCCTTGCTTCCGTCGCCATTCAAGACAATAGTATCCTCCTTAGTGATCGTAATAGAGCCGGTGCTACCGAACATATCAGGAGTAGCCTTCTCGAGTTTGATATCAAGTTCATCGGTGAAGACGGTTGCGTTGGTAAGAACAGCTAGATCACCAAGGATGGACTTGCGGTTGTCACCGAAGCCAGGGGCCTTGACAGCGGCGACTTGAAGTTGGCCACGAAGCTTGTTCAGGATACACATGCCCAACGCATCACCATCAATGTCCTCGGCGATGATGACCAGAGGCCGGCGAAGAGCGTTTGATGCCTCAAGAGCTGGTAGGATATCCTGGGCAGAGGAGATCTTCTTTTCGGAAAGGAGGATAAGGGGTTTCTCGAACTCGACCTTTTGAGACTTGACGTCGGTAATGAAATAAGGCGAAACAAATCCGCGGTCAAAACGCATACCCTCAGTGACATCCAGCTCGTCTACCATAGTCTTGCCTTCCTTCACGGTAATAACACCTTCTTTGCCAACTTTCTCCATTGCACTAGCAATCAATTTACCAATATGAGTATCGCCATTGGCAGAGATAGTTGCTACCTGTGCAATTTCTTCGCTTGTAGTAATATCACGCTTGTTCTTCTGTAGAAATTCGATGACTGCTTCGACAGCAGCTTGTGTGCCTCTACGGAGATCCATTGGATTGCAACCAGCAGCAACGTTTTTCACCGTTTCGGAGAAGATGGCTCGGGCAAGGACAGTAGCACTTGTGGTTCCATCACCAGCAGTCTCATTTGTCTTGGAGGCGACATCCTGGATGAGTCTGGCACCAAGGTTTTCGAATTTGTCTTCTAATGAAATGGCTCTTGCCACAGTAACACCATCTAGTAGGTTTATAAGCATTTACTATAGTATGCGGATCGACTCAACAAACCTTTGGTGATTTTGGGTGATCCGTAACTTGATTCAATAAGAACATTGCGTCCCTTGGGCCCCAAGGTTGTTGCAACAGCCTTTGCTAACGTCTCAACACCAGCCAAAAGGGAAGCTCGAGCTTCAACACCAAACTTGAGCTCCTACCAAAATCAACCGCATTAGCAATACATTCATGGATATCAATCTGAGAATCCTGAATTGGATTCTGGGATGGCATACCTTGTGGGCAAATCGCAACTGCTGTGCATTGAAGCCAGCAGCTGTTAAAGGGCGAAGTTTTGAAGCTGAGCGGACCGAGGTCGCAGCTCTTGAAGCAAATGCTCGCTGCATATTGTGAATATTATAAGAAAGATACTGACGAAAGGGTACAAGTACAAGTAGATGGAAAGATCTTGCTTGATCTTTTGAATAGGTAAGATTGGAAGGTATGAAGAGGATTGGATTGAGAAACGGAGCGAATTGTTTACACTTTAATTTTTTTGGGTCCAGTAGAACTCCGGAGAACAAGCTAGAAGGACTAACCTTGAACGGCTTAGCGGCCATCCAGGGGCCGAGCCAGGGGTCGGGAATTCGGGAGTTAACTACGTACACACCCGAGCACACCACACTTCACACCTACACTTCATCTCCGTATATCATTTCCTTGGATAGGTGCAGTGCTTTGTTTGATCTAATTTACATTCTTTGCTCTAGAAATATTACAGATTGTGGTGTTACCACACAGTCCCCAAAAGACTTCATTTGACAAGATGGAAGGCGTTTGCTAACAACTTGATATTGGTTTCCAGTGGTCTGTATTTGGTTGATATACGGCTGGTTTACGTCCGTAGAATAGAATTGACCATGTCAAGTCCAGCTGAGGTCCCATGATAAAGATGAACAATTAGTGCCTTAAAATTGAAAATACTTCTGTTGTATCTCTACGTTTGTTTCATCCTTCATTAAAGTATAGCGCCCTTCTCAGCTTCTTTCTGTGTCTGTGTTACATCATTATACTCCGCATAACATTAGCCTTCTTTTTCACTGTGGTCATAGTCTCCAGATAGATCTGACTTGTTGAGATTACTCGTAAGCGTGGCAGCGCAAGTGTAAGTATAGTTATATACACGGGTAGTGAGTAGACCTGGGGATCTGATAAAGAGAAATTTTACAGCCCCAGTTGGGGCGTTGTATTACACATCTCTCTACATTCAGTTGCTTGCCAGTCCCTATGTATCACAGTATCATCCTGCATTTTGCTTAAACGTAGTGTAGTGAGTGAGTGCTGATCAGTTGCGTTACCTCTGCTGCAACTCTCTGTTTGATTTATGAAGTCACCCTCTTGTTCTTGCCAATGCATCCGTTCTTCTGGCAGCAAGGCTTAACCTGTTGGGATGAATTTTCGGCTTGGCACACTTATTCACATGAAAAATTGTAAATAGCTGCTAGTCTGCCCGAAATTTACCCTGGTACATATTACTATGCCATTTTCACTTGAATTTCTTATTCACATACGAAATCCAATACCAAAATCTTAGCTTGGTATTCTTTTCTTCTAAACTACGTTGTGTTCTAAGGCGGCACACACTTTGAAAGGTTAAGATTACCAGGATCCATCCTGTGGTAATGGATCAATGAATAGATCAACAAAGTAAGGAAGCCACCTTAACTTCTGTAAAGCGCCTAACAGATCTAAATAGCTTAATTAGATGCCACAATCACGCACCGCTCTTCTGGATTGTAATACCTTCCGAATGAGAAGCCTCAGCTCCAACACTCCACTCCTTGCTCTAAAATCTCAGATGTCGCCTTAAAATTCATGGTAGATAATCTTAAATAGAGGCCAGTCTGAAAGCAGCAGATCTACTCATAAGACTGTGAGATCTTCTAACGAAAATACCCAATACTCCGTCCGACAATAGCAATCCAATAGCACTCTAGGTTCAGCTAGGGAAATGCTCACTTGATATAAGATTCTGATATTGCATAAGAAGTTCTCGAATCTCGGAACCTTAAACTCAATATCGAAAACATATTGGAAATATCTCCTTTAGCTAGGTTCTCTCAAAGTTTTCTTCGAAGAAGAATTCTCCTGTCTTCGTAGCTTGAGAAATGCCAAATCTATCACTATTTGCTTACTACGTTTTAATTTTTTAACCGCTATCTTAGAATTCCAGAACTTGTAGGGTTATTGGTATAGAGAGATACTCTTAGAATTCTGCACGTCCTAAGAACCACGAAATTTTCCGTAAGTCATGTGTCTCCATTTCGAACGAATTAGAGAAGCTAATACTATGAGAGCTATTGAAGCACCTTGAATATCATCTAATCTTGAAATGCCTTGGAGAAGTCTCCCAGAAGCTCGGCAATTACTATACTACTACCCGCAACTTGGAACAGCTATCGAAATAACTTATAAAACTAAGTTCTTCGTCTTTGGCCAAAACGTCGAGGAGCAACCTAAGGAGCGACTCGACTACCGGATCTCTGCTCAATCAACTCAGGACATGACGTTGATTTACTCCCATCCATATGCCCGTCATTGTTTTACAACAACAAGTGTATTTTCCGGCCTCAAGAGTGCAGTGGTCTGAATAGATCAACCAAGGCTTTATCTTGACTTTGATATGATTTGCATGACAGTCGATAGTGTTCGTCATTGAAAGCTTTTCATCTTCTCAAACTATCGCTTCCTGGCCTTGGAAGGTTCAAACCATAGGTAGTTTTCTAGGACTCGCTCACACTAATAGCTACATTGTTCTTCCTGGACCAATTCGAATGTTTCCGAAGACGATAAAGTACGGGTACTTCGACTTATTACTATACCACACGCTCATCATCTATTGGACTTGTCGAATAACCACTTTGTTGCTCATTACGTGGATTAGAGCTATGCTTCAATTGCAAACGTGCAAACGTTGGGGCTCATATCTGTCAACTATCTAATTAACCCCGCACAAAAACCATTGGACTGTTGTTGAAGGACTTTTTGAAGTGACAAACAAGCAGCCTGAATCTCTAGTATTGTCTGGCTGGTATATTCGAGGATGAAGCAGATGCTACATATTTGACTGGTGCCAGAAAGGAGACAGCGGCATGCTACTCGAAATCGGACCATGGGTAGCAGGTATCCCAAGGCATTTGTTAAAGCTCAAGGTTTTGATGATAACAGAGTTAGGTTGGAAACTGAAACTTTCCCGTCCCTTCTAATTCGAAGCAGTTTCCAACTTGAGAGAGTTTCCATGTCTGGAACAATCAAAATCATCACACTTCACAAGATCCTCCATTACTTGGGGAAATTACATTGTGCAATTGGCGCGTATTTCCAGCAATCAATGTCACCTCGGCGCAGCAAGAATAAGGAATCATTAGGAGAAAAACTTTATTTGTGGTCTAAAAGCGAAAACCAGAAAAATCGACTCTATGAAGTGGTTTCATATGCTGGAGAAGAAGCATGGAGAGTTGCCACAAGACCAGAGTTTTGAATGAGTCCGATTGGGTTCACTGCGAACAAACAAGTCATATCCTTTCATAGGATGGTACCCGAATCTAAGCTTCAGATGAGTCTATTTAGGGGTCTCTGTCGAAAATTATCTCATACCATCGCTTTTGGATGTCCGGGCATAGGATTTATTGTGCAAGGGAATTGGATAATTGTGAGACGGGCAACCAGGCCGTGAAAATAAGTGGTGGATAACGTGTTTGTGTTGATGGGAGGCCTGCAAATACTTGGTATTAGCAACTGGCAGGCACCAAATGTGAGTTAGCTATGAGATTAAGGAGTTAACATACCAGGCTCCACAAGAGGATGTACTGATGGGAATAGGGGTTCAAGATCGTAGACAATTCGAAGATGCGGATCATGTGAAGGTATGCACCCAGTTGAAAAGGATGAACTTCAGTTTGGGTTGCCGACAAGTACGAGATCCTCTTCGATCTCAGCTTGGGTATTGCCTCGTTGCTGATTCTCCTTGTTGCCATCTGGCAAGTAGTGAGGGTCGGTGAAGCGGAAATATTGTTGAAATCCACCTTCTGTACTGCGGTTAAAGTATGGGTTTTGGTGAATAGAGTGTTCGCAAAGAAAGCTCATGTCCAACTCTTCACCGTTATAGTAACTAACTCCATTAATTAGTCTATGTCCGGTGTTTTCATATCTCAGGCCGTTGCTATAGTTCATTCCACTTCCATCTTCGATATTATAACTAGAGCTGTATACTGGGGCTGCGGGTGGCGACTCAAAAGAGTAGGTGTTGCCAATGCTCAGTCCGTCAAACGTATTGTTGGCTGGTGCAAATGTAGTGTAGTTGCGAGCTGGGGCAATGGAGCCACCGAAATTAGCAACGAAAGGATCAGTTGCAGATGAGAAGGCGTGAGTCTCATCGACCAAAGGGCTACGAATGCTTAAAGGTCCATAGTCATGAGAAACAAAGCCTAGGGCCTGAAAGCTCTATCAGTACCCAGGAGTTTAATAAATAACAGGTTGCTTACCTGGTCATTTCCAACCTCTGATCCTGGGTATGGGGGGATTACCTGGTGGGTTGGAGTTTGAAAAGCGTTGTCACGAACAACAGGCGAGAGAGCGCGGAGTGCGTCGGATGGCAACTTTACTACTGCCATACCATCCTTTATGGTGACCAAGGGACCCTCAGCTTTGAATTTATGATTCTTACTGATCTTACTGTGAATTGTCTTGGACCTGCGGAGACGGGAACCTTTTCTAAGTGACCTTTTGTCGCCTTTACTCTCGATCTTAATACTGGGATCATATTCGGAACCCGAGTCCGGCTCGGAAATACTATTTGTGGCATAACTAACGGCAGAAGAACGAGCAGGTCTTCGACGTTTCGCGGGTGGCTCTTTGTCTTCTTCGCTGACAATATAATTCTTTGTCACTTGCCTTTTGATATAAATCAGTGCCTGATATCTCAAATCAACTGGCAACTTACTCATCGTCAACTTGGGATTTCTTCTGTCTCATATAGTTTCCGGAACCACGAACAACGCCAGGAATACTCATACTCTTCTTTGGATGAGTCCAATCTTCCGTCCACAGCAATTGTTTGGTTGCAGTTGGATTAGAACTTGTCATGTCTCTGACAAAGCCCCGAATCGTTCTATCACCCCCCTTCTGTCGGCGGCCAGAATGTGCTGTCAGTGGAGGTGGCACCATATGTCCTTCTGCTACAAGCTGATCACGCCACTTAGAGAATTGTTGTTTCATGGCGTTAAATCCGCCACTTCCAGGCTGCGATTTGCAAGTTAGCTTTTCCATATAGGGCAATTATAAAGGAAGAAGAAGAAGCCAATTTCTAGAGCTCTAACGGAGTATAATTAAGATCTTCCAACTTTTTAGTTGTTAAATCCTGCTGAAAGGCTAAAAACGTGCCAGCACGGAAGTGAGCTTACCTGTAAGCGTTGAATGGCCTCTTCGTAAGGTACATTTATACCCGCTTGAAAACACTCATATTGGATGCAGAGCAATAACATCTCCGCTACCCGAGCACGGTGCCATGGGATCAACTTCTTGCCACCGGTACTTGGATGTGGCTCACCAGCTTCTGTTACGGAGGACATGCTATTGGTTATGTCTTTAGCTTCTGCCTTGATATTCGCACTAGATGGCTCCAAATCATATTCTCCATCTTCGGAATCCGGATACCCATCGTACTCTTCCGCATCCTCAAGTTCATCATCCTCGTCGTATTCAGTAGCCTGTGTTCCCACAATTTCCCTCGTATTTCTTCCTCCTTCAAGCGGCTTGAGCCAACGATGACGAAAAAACTGCTGCTCAGGGATTGTTGCTTGGCCCTCCGAGCTCTCAAATCGAACGAGGGCACTTGACCCATGGCTAGTATTGGGGGTTGTGTCCATGATGAAAGATTGCCGAAAGCGATTCGATCTGGCGGTTTGATCTAGGTTTTCGATCTGAAAATTGGAGAAGTGAGTTTCTGTGAAACATATGTTAACTGATGTTTACTTGATAGAGTAACAAAGTACAGCGCAAGGCTCCAAGCTTAGTATCAAAATAAACCTGCAGTATCCGGATAAATTGATGGCTTGGAAATGAATGTTGAGATGGGAATCTATCAAGAACTCTTTCAAAGGCAAATAGGAGGAGGCGGTCTTTCTGTGTTGCTAATTGCAACCTGATCGAAGAGGCAACGGCTCAAATAAGCTGCTGTGAGAAGAGAGACTCCATCGAAGAGAGACTCCATCGAAGAGATCACCGATTCGTAAAAGGACAGTGATGGTTGGAAGAATGAAATCTGGAAACACTTACTTGAGACAGTTGAAGCGAGTGCTATATCTTATTCTAAAGAGGATTCAAAATCTAACAATCGATTTGCATCAGTGCGAGAAGCTATGAGGAAGTTGTTGAAGTTTTCTGAGATAAGATTAAGGCCCTCTCTTTTTATAGAGGATTCTCACGAGCCTTACCTGCTAGTATGGCTATTGTTATAAACAGTCAACAATGTTGAAGTTACTAAGCGAGGCATGGAGAGACTTGATTGGCTATATTCTCCACAAATTGGCCTAATAGGGCACCTAACTCAGGGGAAGTAATTCACCCATAATAAAAAGAGGGTATTGAAACAATCCTTAAAAGTCCTACAAGTGGATACAAAGACAGTATTTCGATATTCATCAAATTCACTTTGGATTTTGAATAGTCCTTGACGATGCCTCTCAACTCCCAAATTCACCAAGCCTTTACTGTTGCCTTCTTCAGCTCTATTAAATGCAGTAGGGGCGACAGACGGCTGGGTTATTGGGATCTGTTATAAAAATCAATTGTGACAGTCAGTGATTACTAATATGCCCTCCCCTTCTCTCTTCCTTTCGTAAGGAGAGTTGTAAGCCCGAGAGTCATCTGGTACGGGAAGATGTTTTTAATTAGAGTGGCATTTCGAGGCTCTCGGCAAATTAATCGAGGCATCCCAGTTGTGCATCTGAGATGGCATTATTTTAATATTTCTATCCATGCTGTGGGGAGATCTAGTGAGATGTATTATCCGAAATTTCAAAGTGCTCTTCGATCTTCAGGCCATGTTCACCCTAACCGGCTCTGTGGACCAAAACTAAGAGAAATAGCATTGTATTTGTACTGTTCATGTCCATTATGTCCCGCAGTTCTTCGGGGATACTTTGATGTTCTGGATGTTTTGCTACGAAAAGACATGTGCTTCTGCCTGGAATGTCAATTTCAAAGTGATAGATTGTGCCATCGGAACCAGAAACCTGAGAAGTGTTAGTAATGTTCTGCAATATATAAATAAGAAGCTGCCTAGTCAATTGTTCTTGGGAAGCTTGGGAAATTACCTAGGACCAGAATCATTATACCCTATCCCAAGATCTTAACGCGTTATTCAAACTTGTACCTTTCTTTGGCTTGGGAAAAGCAGAGCCAATTTCATGTGCCAACGAAATGCAGATATTCTACACCTACTGATCTACAAAAACTGGGACTTCAAAATTCTTAGGAGCCTTACTTCTGGTACGTGCTCATTTGTTTGAAGATGAAGACAGAAACGTTAGAGAGATTCAATTCACCGAGGACATCAATAGACCATCAGTACGATTAATGGTTGTTTACTGGTTTGATGTGAAAGGTATTCATTTATTTAGCATCAACGGATGCCCTCGAATATATCTCTATGTCAAAGTGCTACTTCCCATGCCGAATGTAACTAACTGAACTTTCGTACCGCAAGTGATATTCGAGATGAGTGTACTGCAACACAGAAGTGCCCAATGTCAATAGCCATTGACTGAAAGATCCGAAAGTAATTTTTTTGGTTTTCCCGAGTTAGAAAGTTGTCCTAAATGGCGTCAGCAATTATGGTTGCCATAGTTTGAGGCATTAGTGGTTGAAGATTACTTACCCCATATCGACATACATGTTGGACATACTTGGAAGTGACATTGCAGGGGAGTTGGCAGTCAAAATCATCAGTAATCTTCGAAAACACTGCCGTCTGTAGATAGTTCGGTTAGCAAGGCACTTTTCAGAGTAGTTTTAGAGAGCATAACTTGGCGAATTCAGAAAAGCTGATCATAGTTATTGTCGAGTCTCCACTGACGCCATTGCTTCACCGTGAGTCCGCGATCAGCTGCATCCTGCTTCTCTTCTTCCTCGCTGTATCCAGTGTAGGGGGTGTAGCTGAGATTGCCCGTCTTGTGATCTTTGTTGCTGGTGGGATAAACAAGACCGGAATCCATATTTCTAGTAGGACTGTTGGAAGCGAAGAAAGTTAACTTGCCGGAGTCGTCCCCCTCGCTCGGAGATCCAGAGTGTTCAGTGTTTGCGGTCTTTGTTTGAGCCATAACAGAAGCCGCCTTTCTGGTAGGAGCCTTTCGCTTCTGGCCAATTCGGAAATCATTACTGTTTTCCTCAGAAACGTCCTCCTCCTTCTCAATCTTTGATCTCTTTGCGGGAGGATGTTGGTATTTGGTCTTCTGAGGAGTGGTATTAGTCTTTTTGGGGGTTGATTGAGAGACTGCGGTCATGTTCGTAGTCGGTCCGACTCCATTGGCTCCAGCTGGTGTTGTTTGCTTAATCTTATCGAAGAGCTTTTTAGCAGAGGCGCGAGCATTGCGACCATAAGCGATCCCAACACGTCTTCCTAGCTCATCATAATCAATCTAGTGATGTGATGTGATCAGCTTGTGTTCATTAACGCATAATTGTTTCTTTTGCATATGAGACGACAGAGGGATAGACTTGTTGCTCTAATAGGAACAACGAACCTTTGGCAAATCACCCATGAGAGACAGGATACCGGCCAACATTTCAGTCTCCTTTGCAGAAAGGGTGGTAGAAGACATTTTGACGGTGATGGATATTTGGACGTGGCGAGAGAGATGATGACTTGGAAAAGTGTGGTAGATGTATTTGTGCAGAGCAATTGCAAAATCAAGATGCAATCCAAATTTGTGTGGATGGTGTTAGAAAAAGATTTATATTGGGCAGCGCAGATTCAATTTATATTCTCGCTTGTATATGCAGCATGGTAAAGATGAACTAGCATAAAATTGGTTAGGTGAATCTGTATGTTGCTGGCAAATTCTGCGCTTTCTGAAACAAGGCTGCAGAGCTGCCTTAGATCCATGTATAAATCCACTGCATATTGCATCATTAAAAAAACTTGTATTCTTTGAATAAAAATATGATACATGATAATCGAGCGTTATATTAAGCGTGGATACCTTTTTGCACTTTTGTGGGTGAAGTGAGTACTTTATATGTGAATTTATGATATAATTTTCTTGTTACCGCTCCCGCAATGTACCCGAGAGACTGTATCTATGAAATAAAAGAGCCATGCCAAACATGCTACAGAGTAGCCGCCTTAAAGAACCCCCAGAGGCTCTATTAACATCCGGATTGGGGTCCACTCAAGCCCGAGATTTCCCCTCCTTAAAGATGAAATCGAGCCAAAGGAAAGGAAATTGGCTAATATAGATAAGCTCAATGCTCACCCTCAATACCAGAGGCCGAGTCGCCAGAGACTTCAGCCTCGGCTTCCTCCAATGAGACCTTAACTGTCAAGTAGAAATTAGCTGCTGCCATTCGTATACAAGTGGCGTATTTTCGGTTTACCAGAAAGTTCATCCTCGTCATCCTCAGCACCAACATCAGCCATATCCTCATCAATCTCCTTCTTGACAGCCTTCTTGCCCTTTGGTGTCTTCTTAGAAGAAGGGGTAGCACCTATGCTCTATTAGTATTGAATTATTGTAAATTATCATGTACATGCGTTGCTTGGTAACCTTGTTCTTGGACGGGGTCTTGGGTACGGCTGGTTCGGTGCTACCAGCAGCATCACTGGCCTTTTTTGGGGTTGCAGCATCTGAAGCAGATTTACCGCTGGCACCAAAAGGAAGATTGTACTTTTTCTTCAGGACAGCGATCTTGTTGCCAACTGAGCGGTTATTCTTGTATCCCAATTCTGCAGCGACAGCGTTGGTATCAACCTGGCGAGAAATCGTCGATCAGTTTCAATGTAAGATAAGAGGGGGAGGTATCTTACGGAAATGGAACCCTGAGTGGTATTCTGAAGGCATGAAATCAAGAACTTGATATCAGCTGCTGGCATACCACCTAAGGCGAGTGTCAGTAATATTTGTATGAAATTTCTCAGTATTCAGACCGCTTACCATTGCTCGCATCACCAGCAGTGTTCCCCTCATTGTCGGACATAGTTGCGATTTGATTGGAGGTATTTGGGTGTTTGGGTGTTTGGTAGTTGGGTATATTGTTTTGTTGACCTGCATGCGGGATATGTGTTAGGAAAAACCAAAGAAGGAGTGTAGCATTAGCAGAGCTTACTTGTATTCAGATGATTTGCAGAGGGGCAAGTAAACTGAGCTTAGTGATGTGGAAAGATAAAATTACGAAATCAGGAAGCGTGGATGGTGTTTTATAGACAGTAGGTGGAGCATCCACGCTATGCACTCACGTGATGTGCTGGCTCTATTGAATGCAGTTTGACGGGATATACCAAAATAAGCGCCAGGAGCTACTAGAGTATTCCATTGAATTTTTTGAGAGCATTTGCCGCCAAGTGGAATTTCGAGTCAAATATACTGATTGTGCTTCTCTCGAGAAAGGCTGAACTTGCCAACCTGCTGAAGTACAAGACCCAGGTTTAGCCGATCCATTACAAAGATCGACGTTAAACTGGTAGTTTGATGCATGGTCTTCTTGAAAAACAATAGACTTATCGTAGCGGAAAGAGCCATTTTGGACAAATTTATCAAATATTAGTTGGCGATGAGTGTTTTCATAATGGATAATATGGCACATCTAAAGGGCAGCGAGTTTTTAAGAGCTTGAAGGTTTTCTGTTTCATTCAGTGAATTCATTTCTTGAGTCCTATGTAGCTAAAACCGAGCTAATACCCCAATTCCGAGCAAGACATGCCACTCCCATAATGTAAATGAACCCAGCTGAAACCTGACCAAGCAATCTCATGTAAATAACCACTTCCTTAAGATTTTATTATTTCCATAAGTCCCTTGAACAAGGATGACAATCTACGCGCAGGTTAAATTTATGCCCACTGATGGAGTGGAGATTGACATACCTCAAAGTGAAAAAGGAAATTAGATCTCGGACGTGAAGTCCTCCTCAGTATATTCGAAGAGGTCCTCATCGTTGAGATCATCGGCAGAGTGATACTTCAGTTCGGCTGCAGTGCTTAATCAGTATTTGTTATGAATGGAGCATTGGTTATCGCAATCGTGAGGCCCTGGATTAGTTTACCTCCATCAGAATCATCGTGCTTCTTGACATCATTTTCCTCCTCTAAGACCTCACCCTTAGTCTTTGGCTTTCGTGGAGTGGTGGCTTTTTTAATTTTTGATGGGGTCTTGTTGGTGCCGGTGCCAACTTCCTTCTTGCCACGAGACTTGACCGGAGTGGTAGAAGCAGAACCAGCAGGAGCAGTAAATCCAATGGCTTTTTTAATCTGACCTAGATGTGAATCTGTTAGTCCGCGAGATGCAGAGTAACTGAAAGCCACGGTGTAGTCAACCTACTTACCGAAACGAACTTTGGCACAATTAGCATTGGAGTAGCCGGAAAGTTGAGCTACATGGTCCCAGTCAACCTAGATAGTATCATCAGTAAGACGAGTTCTCATTTATTTACAGAAAAAAGTATTACCTCGGGAGAATTCTTCATGCAATTGAGGATGTTTAGAAAAAAGAAAGCTTCCTTGTCAGTCGGGGCACGAGGTTGAGCGTCGCCGGCCATTCTACTGCATATTAGCATGCTTTACATCGCAATAGGATGGTGGGACTTGTACGTAGTTGATGGTTTGGTAATTAAAGTAGCGGTGCTTTTCAAGGCACAAATGTCAGCACAGTGTGGGTATGGATTCTGGGCACAGGGAGGGTAGGTACTTATTAAGAAGCCTGGGTATATGGCTCTTAAATATATAGAGGATCTGTAAAGGCAACTTACTTTTGTTATTGGTAGTTTGTGATGAAAGTTTTGCTGTGCAAAGCTTCAACGCGGTTGCAATGTTTGTTGTTGTGGAGGATGAAAAGTTTCAGTGAGGTCGCGTCGAAAGGCACGCATATATATAAGCGCAAACCGAGGGTGGTAGAGCGAGAGGAGGCACTCTCTCAGGCAATTAGGCAGCAATACTTTTAATATTTAATTTTTGGCTCACTTAATGTATTCACTTCTTTTCAACGCTTTAGCTTCTTCATTACTTGGAGTGAGAGAGAGAAAGCGAAACCCTATGGCGTGATCAAGACCCTGTAGTTTACCACCAAAAAGAATATATCCATGAATTCAATTCTCGATAGCGGTAACCAGTGATATGATTGTGAGTACTAGAGCCAGTAGAACATTCCAGACCAAGAGTGTAAACTTTGCCTGATATCAGCAGACTACTAAATGCCACCTCTACAACATTAGTGGATTGTTTCTTCTCTGGGAGTTCTCAGGGCTCCCGTTCTTGGTTGTTTATAACAAGGATAGCGGAAAAGAGAAAGTTACACTGATATTAGAATGTCTTGGGACAGCTACTGGGTATTCATGCTATAATTGCTCAACAGAGCTTCCTAATTTTGATAACTGACAAGTGAGATAATACAAGAAAAATAGAACAAAAAGATCAATATGATAACCAGCCAGTTTCTTGAGTGCAACAAGACATTTTCCATCATGCATTATGCATTATGCAACGAGATGAGACGAGTGAGGTTGTTTGCAATTCGCCAAGATTATCTTCGCCAACGTCATTCTCCTGACTTTGACCCCTTGTACATCTGTAAGCAACCGCCACAATCATCGGCAACTTACATATGAATGCTTTGTGAAGCTATGTGGATCTTATGAAATCTTTTCTATAGAAACTGTGCAAGTGACCTTATCGTTGTTGGCACGGAGCAAGCTCCAAGTGGATAGATCGTAATCTGAGAGATCCAAGCAACCACGCGCCTTTGCCATGTTACAGATTCTGTCAATAAGATTGTTGGCACATCCATATCCTGCAAACTCAACCTCAATTTCAATTCAAAGCAAGCCATTGTAGAACGTGCTATCAGGTGACCGAATGATAGAGGTGGGGTTGGTGTTTGTTTCTCAGGGGCTCGGCTAACCGACCACTCGTGTAGTTCATGAGCAGCCTTGGCCTTTGCGAGTAGGGAGAAACCTAATTTAATGCTTTGTTTTACCCTACGAACTTGGTAAGACCTTTAACTGGTGTAGAAGATATGTTAAATTCTTATTAACTCAAGTGAGGTAAATTAGTGCTGGTTACTTTGTCACTGAAGCTTGAATGGGAGGGAAAGAAAGGTCTTGAGGAGTTCAGAATAGAATACAATAGAACAGCACTCCCTACGGATTATAAACACTTGTCTTTCACCCTACCATCAAACCCAATATTTGGCTGCAAATCAGAGATATGTGATGCGTAATTTTATCATATAGTCCTACTCTGCTCAATGAATGTATATGCTGATTCTCAGTATTGTTAGCATGTGTACTCGCTTTGTCACTGAGCGTTATGGAATATGAGATGTCAAAAATCACCGTTCGTTTTTATAGTCTCGAATGATGGAAAGAGTTAAAAAATACTGCTGAAATAGATGGAGTATCATTATGTGGCATCTTTTGTAATAAAAGTGTATCGGCGCTGTTGGGGCAGGGTCGCGATTTACTCTCGTCTTTGGCTTAAATCCCTGATAACAGTACTTAAGAGTTGAGAAACAGAAAATAGGTTGCACAATAAAAGTGACAGTTTACTTCATCCCGAATCGTGTTGGATTTCTTTTCTTTTAGAGAAAGTAATGCTAGGACGGACTATTTATAATGTAGAGTCGAGCTAGCTAAGAAGTTTATCGTAGTTTTCATCAGTGGCGAAAACCAAAGACGAATACTAGATCGAACTTCACTCAACCGAGAAGTAGTATACCTATAGTTCCTACTAACATCGCAAGAACGCCATGCAAGGCTTGCCGGCCTGCAAACCCATAGATATGAACGGATGAGGGAAGTTCTCCTAGAAATCCCCCATTCCTAAGTGACGCATCTTGTATCACGCATTCAAAGCAATGATATGCCTCATGTGAACACCATAATATGCAAAGGAGACTGCAGGATCATTCTAAGCTTCTTCATCATAGAGACTACATGATGTTAGCGTTTTATGTATCAGAGATGGTACGAAGACCCTACCCCTCATTATCTAAGTCAATAACTCGGGTGTTCAAGTCCTCAAGCTTGAATAATCCAGCATTTTGGCCCCTAAATCCAGAATCGACCTTTGAATCCTCAGATTTGACGGTACGCTTACGCTTAGCTGGTGGAGTGTCAAATTCATCATCGTCGTCCTGATAACCATTGGGAAAATTGGTGGTAGTATTAATTTTGCCGTTGTTCTTGGGAGTCGCAGGCGCTTTTTGCTTCTTGGGAGTCTTAGCTGGGGATCCTCTGTCATCCCTAAAATCATCAGCTCGATCTAGTACTGTAGGTTGACTTTGAGAAGTTACGTACTTGTTGGTAGCTCCACCAGATTCACGGCGAAGCTTCTGAAAGTGTTGACTATGGCTGGTCAGTAATATGCAAGGCAAGGCCACTAGAAATAGAACACAAGGGGAAGGGGAAAAGAAAATAACATACCGGCAAGCCTCGTGGCTGAAAGTGTAGTTTTTGGTCTCCATCTTTGCAGCGATATTTGGCCATGATATAGCCTTGAGAGTCCCCTCGCTGATGATTGCAAGCAACAAGTCCTTGTCAGCTTCGTGGTTCCAGATAGACTTTTGGGGAGTCATTTTGAAAGAGTAGTTTATTTGCTTTGCAGAAAGGATTAGGTGGTTGCTGGGGTCGATATGCAGACGCAGCTCTTTGTGGATGAAGCAGAAAGAAGAATATTGAAAGAAGGTGGGGAGGGGGATGGGGGGGGGATGCTTTGATTTTGCGGTTTGTAGATTGAAAAGTAGGTAGCGACCTTGTGCCAGCCGGCCAGAATGTTAAGGCAGGGTTTCGGCATTCACTCCGAAGATGCTACGCACTTCTGCATTACAAAAGGCATTCGATTCTAACAATCACTTATTCATTTCTTTAGGGAATGCACTGGGTATCATGCTAGGGATTCATGGATGCAGTTAATAAAAACCAAGGTAGCTTGATATGCGAGCTTTAGCTACAGCCCATAACATATATGCCAACTTGCTGTGATTTATTCTATCAACTCGATAGGAGATGAGTCATATGTGCTCTGTGTGAGAATTTACATGCATTTCCCACCTCCTAAGCAACAGAATCCCCAACCTCCTGATTTTCCCCCTATAGCTAGAGTCATGAGCTGGTTACTGAACCAGGTTTGCGGGAAGAGAAACCCGCTGCCGCAGCCGATGTCGATTACCAGTTGCTTACCAATACTAAATGGAGAGCAACGAATTGGCTGGATGGCACAGTACAGTAGCAAGTAAAAGATAGAGGAGACTTGCTTTTCCTCACAATCATCTACCATCATCCATATAATGCTCGGCTCGGCGTGATGTCGTCTCAGTTACCCGTACCCTGCTAGCGCACCTGCAAGCACTCAACGCGAGACGCGATGGGCGACGACATCGAATAGATGTGCAGCCACCAGCCCCCAAAACAAACAAAACACTCGATGCACATCGCCGTCTCCCAGGCAGCAAACCAAACGTCATGTCGATGGATGGCTCTGGGAATGATTCGTATCCCTCCAAGGCTCTGCACGCAGCACTTTCAATTGGCCCAGCCAATCCCGGGACTTGTGCCGTCGACCTGCATTGCTTTCTCCTGCACCGCAGCGCTCTATCTAAGAGCGATCTGCTCCACAAAGTGAGCGTGCAGAGCAAAGAAGTCTTTGTGACTCAACAAGAGCATTTCCTTGTGTAAAACTCACGATCTTTTGTTCTCTATGCACGCAGCCCCAGCCATTCTCTAGCAAGTGCCGTTCAGCAGAATGTTATTTCTACTTCCCTCCCTCACCGTTTCTCACACATGGCCCTTCTATCCTGCACACCGCTCATTGATTCGTACTGGAAGCCCTGTGCGATTCTGAGCGTCCCCAATATCTGCCTTTTTCCGGCGCACTTTCTTGCTCAGTTGTAGGGTCCGCGCCAAGCGTTCACTGAGTACATCTGGAGCTTTGTCGCGTCTCCATTGAGCGCCTACAATCAGTCGTGGTTTCTCTTGTTTACTTCCTGTTCAGTTGCGCTGGGACTATTCGAAAACTGCATATCATGACAAACGATAGTTCAATCACCCGGCTGCTATACGCCATTCTCAGTCAAAAATGTCTCAAGGATGTGAGTTCTGCGAGCCCGTCCCTGCTCCTACCAGCCTACTGATCATTTAACAGATTGACTGGAACCGAGTAGCTCAAGATCCCGTTCTCTCCCAGGAAATCTCCAATGGTCATGCGGCGCGCATGCGCTACTCGCGCTTTAAGAAACAGATGGATGGTACCGCTACAGCCCGCCGCCCTCGAAATGCAACCACTACCTCTCCAAGAAAGAGTAAGGTCGAAAAGACCAGAACTCCAAAAAAATTCAAGGACAGGAAGGCGAGTGATGACGGTGATAGAATAAAGGGGGAGGCTGGAGAGGAGGCTGGGTCCAGCCAAGAAACGGCTGAAGCTCCTCCGGAGGCTGCAGTCCTTGGTCTCGGCCTCGGCCTATCCATGGATCATGTTGGCCCAAATCCAATTGTCAAAAGAGAGCCTGGAATGAGGTCCGGAGACTCATTGGGAGGTCCTCAATATCCCCTAACGCCCGGTGACAGCCATGCACAGAGCGAAACCCCTAGCCCAGGATTTGGAGGGGCTGGGGATCTGAGTGACATGGATGAGATGATGGCTAGCTTTGGAATGCCCGGACAACCGATGTATCATCATCCAGGATCGATGGCAGAGCCCAACCATCACGGATACTCGATGGGGATGCATCTGGGGATGGAAGATCCGTATGAGGGTATGTGGCAACACCCTCAAGCAGTACAAAGTGAAAGTGTCTCGGTCAAGGCGGAACCGAGATGGGATGAGACTTATCGTCATGGCAAGGCTTAATTGGATTTGAGGATGAGTGATAGGCTTTTTGGGTTGGGTTTTGAATTTCGTGAGGGTTCTAGCTATGAAAGTGCACATGGCGTTTTATGGTTGGAGTTATATCTGGAATATTTTATTAAGACTGTGGCATCGATTGATCAACCAAACTCTATTCTCTAAACTCAATCTCATTTGCAATGTGTTGGTTTTGCTCAATGATTGTGACTGAAGTGGCAATGCGCATGGTGGACGTTCTTGGAATTACTCCTTGTTTACAAAGCCCAATATAAATATTTGCGCATAATCCATCAAATTCGCATACTGTTTCACACTTTCCAATCTTGAAAGTATATCTATGATCTATCCAGTACTGAGACTGTTATGGGCTGCGCAGCTTCTTAGGGGAATACAAAACAACAACATATATATGATAGTGTTGCTTCTACAGTTCTGATATTCATTGCTCTAAGGGGGTGGAGGTTATTCTTTCCATGAGTGCCGAGAATCTATTTTGAGCTGCTTTGGTTTCAAGACAGGTGCCTTTGCGAACTAATCTTTTTTTTTTGAAAAGTCTGCCAAGATTAGTCCATCAATGAGGAAGACGAAATAAGGATTTGCTTGCCGTGGCCCTATAGATATAATCTAGGAGACGTTCCTCAGTTGTGAATGTTAGATCTTGAATTCAGTGTAGTGTAGTCTGGGAAAAAGCTTTTTCTTTCTATAACAAAGGAAGCTATGCGCATACTGACTCAAAGCCACACCTACCATATATGATAGCGGGTACTAATATGGTTGTTATTGTGAATCGATGCCAACAAGTCAAGAAAATATATTACATCTTATGGCGTCAAGCTATGCGAAATTTTGTGTTGTTAAGAGTACAAAGTCACATTTGGGACATTATGGTAAGGGCATTTGTGTATTTGGAGCTAAAAGCTCAGCCCTATTCTACGCACACCTTTTCACCTTTTATGTCATAGATTTTTTGCTTCTTAAAAGCATCGCATACCTCGGAATTAGTAGCTGAAAATCAAGTGTAGAAGATTGAGGCGAACTAACTTCTAGCCATGAGCCAATTTTGCCCATAACCACATCTCCCAAACGCAGTGCTAAACTCAGACGCTCGCTAAGGGGTATATTTATTGAGCAAAATCAACGCCAATAAAATGAGAGCCAAGCAATGCACGCTAAAGCTATACACAAAGATATCGACCAGAAATGCGGTGATATATGAAGGTGTTTTAAGGAAAAATTTCGGTAGTATCGAAATACAGTTTAATCCGAATCGGAAATCTCAACTGTAGAAGTGTCGCCCCCAGTGAGCTTTCTCTTCTTGCGTGAACTCGGGCCTCCATTTGTGGTAGGATCTCCCTTGGTAGAAGCATTGTAGCTACTACTGCCGTTCTTGCTACGCTTTTTACCATTGGCATCACTCAGGACAGAGTTCTGCCGGGTTGCGTTCGTCTGGAACAAGGAAGATTTTGGTGCTGATCTTGGAGTAAACTACATTTCTGTCAATGACTGCCATTAAAAAGACGCGACAGTACTCACATCTTTGTTGTCGAATGGACTAGCAATTGAGTTCCGGGAAGCTTGGATCTCAGATCTTTTCTGTCCTTTGATGAACTCAATTTCCTGGTCCGACTTCTTTTGCCCAACCTTGATCGACTCAAACTCTTTCTCCGCTCTGGTTTGACTATCTTTGATAATCCTGATCTCCTCCTCCAGAGTCTCCTGCCTGGTCCCAATATCGTCCAATACGTGCTCGATATTGGCCACCGAGTCATGGTGATTGTACTTGAGACCCCTAAATTTCGAATCTATTACCTCCTTCAACTCCGTATTAACACCTGCAACGGCTTCTACTTCTACTTGAATACGTGCGAATTCGCCAGCTATGTCCGAGTGTGACAGATCGAAATCTTTCTTTACATCCTGAGTAACCTTTTTCAATTCCTGGGTAGTGTTCTTCAACTCATTAAGCTTCTTTGATAGCTCATCAACGTCCTTTCGTAGTGGAGCTATTTTGATCCGAATTAGTCTCCATAGTTCTAATTTCGTGATAACTAGTTTTATTCACTTACCGTACGCGAGAGAGCCTCCATCGAGGAAGCTAGTCTTGCCTTGAGCTTCTTCGGTGGCAGAGATCCGCTTAGATAAAGCTTCTACGTCCAATTTAAGAACAACGGTATCTATCGCATTACGGAGTGACGGATACTGCTCAGCAATTTGGCTAACAATAAAATGCGCCTGCTCTTTGGTATTGATGTTACTCATCCGCTGATCTAATTGGTCGTTCTTGAAATCCACATCATCAATACGAGTAGATAGTTCTCTAATGCGCGCAGATACATGATCTAGTGCAGTGACTGTTTCATCGAGACGCCTAGGGACATCGATTAAGAGAGGTGTATTGAACGCGTACGGTAGTAAATGCGGCTGAGCACGGATTGTCTCTAACACTTGTGTAGTTGCGATGCCAGGAATTGAGGTCTTAGCATCCTTCAAGTCTTGCTGCAACTGTTGTATATTAGCTTGAACAGTGTCGATTGATCTCTGAAGCGCATCAACTCCAGTCGCTGAAGATTCGGGCTTGTTTTCTAATATGACAATACGCTCTTTTGTCTCGGATAGATCGTTGCTTGCCGAATGTCTGGAATCCTCGAGGCTGCTAATACGACCATCTGCCTGGGATATATCACTTTTCGCTGAAGTGCTAAAAGCCTCTAAGATGTTGACACGTTCTTTCGTATTGGAAGTTTCGGTCTGCAGGCCTTCAATTAGACCGCCCATTAGTTCGATTGTACCATTTTGTAGTTGTTCTACATCATGCATAATATCTTTTCTAAAAGAATCCTTTTCATCCTTGAAGCTATCTACCCGTGATTGAGTTTCTAGAGCAGATAGCCTTGTCTCGATCAATCCTGATGGATAGTCGCGATCTCGGGTATCCCTAACGGCAGATTCCCGAACATCTCGGTACCTCTGTTCGATATCAGTGATTCTCTGCTCAACCTTAGCATCAATAGCAGAGGTTTTTTTCTCCAATGACTGAAATTGTGCCAATGAAGACATATATTTTGTAATTTGTTTCTCTGATTTTTTCAGGCGCTCATCTAATGATGAGATCGCTGTCTGACTAGTAGATGTAGTAGACGCTAAATCAAGGTTCTTAAGCGTCTTGAGCTGATGGTCGATTTCCTCTCGCTCTAGAGTAAGCTTGTCTACTTTTTCTTGGATCGTTCTTATGCTACTAGAATGTGCATGTAAGATTTCCCTGTTTTTGTTTGTAGATTCTTCATAAGACATTCGAAGCTCTCGTCGAGCGTTATCAGTAGCATCCATGCGTACCGAAAGGGGTCCTAACTTTTGTAGGCTTTGCTTAAGATTTGGCGGAACATCTTGCTCCAGCCGAACAACCTTCGCATGTGAAGCTTCTTGGGTACTCTTTAGGGTAATATGGGCAGCCTTCAAAGTATCAATCTCACTTTGAACCGAAGCGAATTTGTCGTTGTTCTGCTTTTGTGATGTAGAATACTCATCGAATGAACGCTTGAGGGTCTTATGCAATTCTGCCATGAAATCGTTTTGTTGTTTCTGTAGCTGTGCTTTGTATCCTTCGCATTGCCCTTTATATTCCTCACACTTATTTTCCAACTCTTCTATCCGCCTTTCGAAAGCCGACGCCGTCTCACCGCCACCATGTAGGAGAGCCGGAACTTTGAGGCCAATATCTTTCAGAACAGCATCTTTGACCGCTATCTCAGCTTCTAAGTTCTTTACAATTCCCGCAGAGGTGTCCTTTATTTTAGCGCTAGCTTCTGAAGTGCTAGGAAACCTTGTAAAGATTTTATCCTTTGCTTTATCATACTCAGAGAGACTCTTGCCGAGAGAAGCTTCAGCTTCAGCCTTACGTGCCTTCAGGCTCGCCATATTGCTTAACTCATTATAAAAGAGCAATGCCTGGTCTTCTGCGGCATCATTTTCCCTACCTAGCCTGGCTGGAACTTCCGAAGCCATGTGTACGCCTATGGTAGCTGTTGGGAATTTAGGAGACTGAGGTGATTCAGATGGGACGTCAAAACCTCTCGGTATTTCTGAGGATTGAAGTGTTATGGGGCGTTCAGGACTATGTGTTATGGTAAGAATTCTATAGAAGAAGCAGCGTCTTTCGGAAACCGTCATATGCTTACCGGTCAGCCTGTGAGTTAGATATCCCCCTTGAGAGCGGTTTTCCTGGGGGGTCAGAAGATCTCGCACCCTGTGATGCTAAGAGTTTTCTAGAGCTTCAAGCAAGTTAGGAATAATCTAATGAAATTTCGAAGGTGCCACCGCGTTGGAAATTATTTCAATGAAGTGTAGATGATAATAGAGAACCTACGGGTGAATTTGTAGGCTTTGTCTTGCACGAAGGTATTCTGCAGCTTCAGAAGCTCTTCTTTCAGTAGATGCCGCTCTTTCCTGCTCTGATTTGTAACGACCACTATTAGTGCGTCGACTGCTATTAGTAGAAGTAGCAGATGCTGGTGCTGGTGAATGG
>Ga0247734_1000440_pt1 | contig 36767 bp, 31 predicted proteins | sample UWRJL103311B2_FD_180933 | JGI IMG/M metagenome (GOLD analysis project Ga0247734, IMG submission 180933) | Plant litter microbial communities from Arlington Agricultural Research Station in Wisconsin, United States - UWRJ-L103-311B-2 | ecosystem: Environmental > Terrestrial > Plant litter >...
AGTTGCATGTTCTCCTAAGCACACCGCTCTTACCCTGACCAGGAACTCCCTCTGTGCAATCCACGCTTCCAATCCCATTCAAGCAACAACCTGGACTTTTGTCCAAAAACCCACCCACGCTTTCCCACCATCGTAATAAAACTTAATTCTGATGGAGGACAAATCAAATGTGGGTAGGAGAAGCAGGCCTTCCCCTCGCCCAGATTCACCGGCTTCTGCTGTATCGAGGAAAACCCCGAGCAGCAGCAACGGCTCTTCAGCAAACTTCAATACGAGCACAAGAATGACTTCAGGTGCAACCCTCTTGCAAGAGAGACTGAGGGAGAGAAAGGTAGAAAGCGCGAGGAGTGCGAGGAGAGCTAGTTTGGACATGAATGGAGAAAGCGCAGTGCCTAGTTCGCCAATGACGGCTGCTGGTGAGAGAAGGCCGGGTTCGAGTAGTAAGACAATGGGCGTGAAACAGATTGAGGAGGTTAGTACCGTTGGCTAAGCATGTATTGCACTTCTTGCTAACAGGTTTCAAGCACGTTTCCACATTAACCAAACAGAACTTCAATCTCAAGCTGGAACTTCATCACCGCCGCGAACGACAATCAATACTCGAGGCGCGATTGGAAGCTGCAGAGAAACAGATTGAGGAACAGTCAGAATTACAGGAGGTCAATGAGCAGTTGCTGCAGGAGCTAGAGAAAAGAGACCAAGCAGTAGAGGAGGCAGTAGGGATTATTGTGACACTGGAGGAGAAGGTCGAAAGATTGATGCGGGAAAGAGAAGTTGTCAAGAACTTTGACTCGCAACAACAATACGACTCCGGTTACTTTCGTATGGTTCATAATGACCCCACCAGCTCTCCGCCTGCCAAGGGAAAGTCGTCAGGAAAACCAATGGCTCGGATGCCTTCCTTCCTCTCGGAGCAGAGTGAGGGGGCCGAGGCTTTGCGGAGTTTATATCTACCACACAGTCAGAGCTACAGTGAAGCAAACTTGCCACAGCTGCAGGAGGAAACACCATCGGATGGTGGCATAAGCAGTCCTCGACTGAGTGTTCTTAGCGAAAGTTCATTTGTCAGTGTCTATGGGAAGAAAGAGCTGTCTCCAGAGGTAGAAGCAGAAGATGATGATGATGATGCCCAGTTCCAGAACAGACACCGAGCATCATCTTCAGTGGAGAAATGGGTTAATGGTCGACCAATATCTACATCGCAACCAGTCTCTACGTCTTTCCGAAACGATTCTCGGAACTACCTCTCAATGAATAACATCATGAAATCTCCGCTCCAGAGATTGGAGAAGCTTCAAGGTACTTTAGAGCAGAACAGCCTAAATGCCGCTGCTCAACTCCAAATTGCAAGATCTACTAGCGTCAAGGAGCCACGGAAGAAACGTGATTCTCTTCGACGTGTCATCACAGACAAAGGTAGCTTTGACCAGCAAAACGCCCTTCCTCCAACTCCGGATACGATTAGCACGGTTACTTTGAGACACTACCAAAATTCCAATGATAATTTGGGTCGAGAAGCCGGCGCGCAATCGTTCTTAAACAGCACATCCAGCTTTCGGACGCAGGCATCGTTCGACGCTTATCATGCCGCCATACCAATTCGCCCACGTAGTGCAGGAGAGACCATCACAAGCAAGCGTGAAGGCCATGGCTGGGACACAGAAACTCAAGATGAATTCTCTAGCAATGGTAGCGTATTTTCAGCTGAGCAGTTTAATCATTCAAACCGTGTTCCTACTCCGGACCTTTTCTCATTTAGCAACTTCGGACACGTATCAAATGATCGGAATGCCGGTTGGGATACAGGCATGATGTTTAGCAATGCTCAACCTCGTCTTCCATCTCTCAACAGATCGTCCAACTACAATGCTATGGAAACTAATATGCCTGAGCACGAAAATAGTGAAGATACCATGAGGGGAAATATTTCCGGATCAGTGGCACCTCAGGGAGCATATCACTTAGATACATCTAAACAACCAGATCCACCAAGGCGACGCTCATCACTCACTCAAACTGCGAAGCTCCGTAAACCCAATCACTCTCCTAATGTTGGATCATTAAATCAAGCCACAGCCGTTGTCACCTCCTCGCCCCCCAAAAAACTGGGCTTAGCCTCTCGAATTTTCGGGCGCTCTGACACCAGCCCATCCATGAGTACAAATACATTTCAACCTAGTAACGTCCGGTCTCCAACAAATCTAGCGAAGGCCCAGTATTTCGTTGATGATGATGACTCTGCAAGGGCAACACCGCCTCCGATCATGCGGAGCAGAGGCGGTGCTGTCCCACGACAAAGACCAAGTTCTGCTGGCGCTGACAACATGTATGTCAACAAAACAAACTTGATGAGAGAATCTAGCTTTGCTGCCGCGGAAATCGCTGATGCTACCAAAATGGAAGAGCAGAGCAAAACTAGCGGTGGTAGAAACTGGCTGGGCCTAAAGTCTGGCTCTTTACGTAGAAATTGAGATTTTTTTTGTTTGTTTTTACATTGGCGTTTGGGGAAAAGGGCTGGGGTGGTCTCTTTGAAATTTATTGATGTTTTTCAACATCTGGGGAACAACACAAAAGTCAGAAGAGCTGTATATTGGGCAAGAACGCGCGAGCGTGTGTATCAACATTAATATGGGGTACAAAATTGTGGCTGGCTGAGACCAGTCATATGCGCCCAATTAGGAGGGGAAGAAATATAGTGTACAATAAAACAAAATAAATCGGTTGATCCTACGAGTAGCATTCGCGATATCTGTCTGATGGGTTCGGGAGAAAATGGTTTTCTGTCAATTCTCAACCACTATCTATTCCCAGATATTATCTGTGGACCAGACCCATTTTACCGCTCACCTCCACTGCTCCATACCGAGTAGTATTCTGATTTGTGCAATACGTACTAACTAAAAAACTTTAGTAAAAGGGACTTGTCGATCGATCCACCACCCAGGGTGGGTTCAGTAGATTCGGGAAATCAGCAGGGGGGATCACCTTTGAAATTTTGGGAAGCTGTCACATTCTCGAGGATTCGAATAAACATACAGGTCAGAAGGCGGCCCAAAACACCCGGAACTGAGAAGCTATTTTAATAGTCTTTGGGCTCTTTAGGGCGCGTTTTCTTCTTCTTTTTTTCCCTTTTTTGTTTCTAGCCATCTTGTGGACGTACTCACTTTTGTGTTAGATCGGGATCATGGAAATATGGCATTAACGTCAACTTTTACCCGGACACTATATTTGATCTTCTTACTTGACCCGTATACTCATCTGATAAATCACAGTATGATAGTATAAATGTTTTATCTCCTATCCATGAGCACAAATTCAGTCTAATTACTGTAGCTGTGTGAAAAAGTCAACCTCTCTCCATGAATATCTTCCTATCCATCGTTCGTCGTACATTATATTTCCGAAGATACAGAGACAGTATCGAAAGTACAGTATCACCACGTGAGCCAAGGCTCGCTTATTTACCCGCTCACCCCCTTGTTTCGAACAACCCCCCTGATGAAGCTTCAACTGTGTCAAAACATGAACACTCCCGCCGCACGTTCGGATGGTTACCGTTCGTCAGTCAATCAACTCTAAATCTCCCCGTCCACCTGTAATTCGTCCACTTCGGAATGAGACGACCGAGCTAGGAAAGCCAAGAGCGTCAAATCTTCCCGATCTCCACCCCCTGCGGCAATCACTGACATCCCGCCTGGTTTCCCACAATGTGAGTTTCAATAGAGGCCCCTTTTGGCCATAGGTGTTTATCGGAGCTTCTGGAATCCCTGGGTCGATTCGGGAGGATCCAGGAACCTGGCAGTAAATTGGAAATTGATTCAAACTTAGCTTGTGCCTTGAAACTATTTGTTTGCCTCCTCCTTGCCGCGCGATGTCACTGGCGCTCTTCTAGGCGCATCTGGTATTTGTATAACCTTCAGGAGAAGTACGTTTCTTTTATGAATATCATCGCCATCCCTTTGATTTTGTTCTCTGGTAGCTTGGTAGACTTCACTTCGTACTTTCTTTTTACTTTCATTTTATATCTGTTGAGCAGATCTTACATTCTTTTGCCTAGTGCAACCATACATACTCAAAAGACACTCATTCAATTTTTATATAAAATAGTCAACATGATTGCTCCACTGTCTGCCTTACTGTTTGCATCTGTCGCACTCTCTTCCCCCATTCTTAATGAACGTAAAGTCGATGCTCTGAATGAAGAAGCAACACGTGAGGCACATGTCAGAGATGATACCGCAACACGTGCATTCTCTGCCATAGATATCAAGGTAAGTAATCATGCATTGTACCTACAGGGGATAAACTGACTCTGTAGACTTCTGACGGACAATGTGTATTCGTGGATGAACTATCTGGGGATTTCAGAGCCAACCTTCTCCCTCTTCAAGTCGGAGCTTGTGATGGAAGTGCAGGACAAAAATGGGACATCATAACAGCCGGCAAGCACAATGATCAACCTGGTACCATGCTTATAGTTAGCGCTCTGGTATGTTTTCCCACTGGTTATCTCAACCTTGACTAACTTCCCAAGACTCAAGGTTGTATGAACTTCGATCCTCGTCGAGCTGCCGGAAACCAAGCTTTGGTTTTCTCTTGCGGTGGAAGAGCTGATGGCGGTGGAGATGTGACAAGCTCTCAGCTATTCACCTTCAATGCAGGCTCTAGTTCGACGTCTCTGGCTTCTGTCGGGGAAAAAGGAACTTGCTTTACTGTTGCGGGAGAGGTTTTGGATGGAGCTGCATGTGCTACTGGGAATACTAAGCAAACGTTTACCTTTGGGGATGCCAGGGCAACAGTCCCAGATGCACCAGCTTCTACTGAACCTTCTGCTGCCCCTGCGCCCGTCGGCTCTGGCGCTTGCGTCTCTACAAGCATTGTTACAAGCACAAGTATCGTGACACGATTCGTCGATGTCACTGGGAGTCCACCAGCCGCAACTGCATCTCCCGTTGCCCCCGCAAAGCCCTCCTCGGAGCTCTCACCATCTGCACCTTCCGTCACTGCAGCGCCGATTGTTGCACCAGCTTCTGAGAATCCAACTACTCCTGTGCCAGTCTCCCGAGCCGGTGGTATCCTACAACCATCAGCAGCAGCCGAGTCAAATAAGCGCGATGATAGCGCAACGAGAGCTTTCACTGGTGTTCAAGTCAAGGATGCTACTGGAAAGTGCCTCTTTGTTGACCCTACCGCCGGCGATTTCCGTCAAAATTTGATCCCCGTTGCCGTCCAAGACTGTACTGGAAGTGCTGGAGAGAAGTTTGATTTCATCACCAAGGGAATCCACGTACGTTTCCTCTCTGCTTTTTTGTCCATCGGACGCAACTAACCTCACGTAGAATGATCAAGATGGGCAAACACTGATCGTCTCAAGCTTGACGAACGGCTGCTTGAATATCGACACCCGAAGAGCCGCTGGAGATCAAGTCCTGCTCTTCTCATGCGGGGGAAGAGCTGGTGGCGAAGGAGAAGTTGCAAATTCTCAACTATTTTCTTTTGCGGATGGAGAGACTTCATTGGCCCTTGCTTCGGATGCTGGCAAGACTTGTGTGATTAGTAACGGTGGGAAGCTCGACCAGACCACATGCAGTGGTGATGCTAGCCAGCTTTTTACTGTGGGCTAAGTTGAGCGGGTGATGACTTTTGGGGGGTTTTATTCTTTGAAATCACTTTTATGTGTACTTATTAAGGGGTTTATTTTATTTTAGATAGGGTCATGTTATTGAAAGGAACAAATTTGTCTACTCACCTAATTCGATTATGAATTACTGAATCGGGGTTACTTTGCGTCAATAATGTTGCGTTGGACAATACTGCTTCGAAGACGGTTCTATGAGACATTTAAAGGGACGAGGGAAAATCCTCAAAACTTGTTCTGTGTAGCATCTGTTTTTGGGGAATATTGTTCATATAAGTCGTAAAGCCAGCTAGCTGCTTCTGCTTTTGTGGCTTAAAAATTGAGAATCGAAACAATACGACAGCAAGCTCAGTGATACCAGTAGCAAGCTAGAGGACTCATCTGAATAGAAGTCCAAAACCGACACACAGCTTCTTGAACGCAAACATATTATTACTCTCCTTCGAATTGTCTCGTAATGTTCGACACAGTCTAAATGGCAACAAAAGAAATAGGAAAGTTGATGACTTTTGACTTGTCTAAGCTTCAAGACGTCACTGATACTCCATCACCAGGTATATCATATTCCATTTTCTTGCTACGTGAATTTGGAATTCTTTCAAAGTGCTAGTATCGCCTACGACTCCTTGAAGATAAAGATATCTTTAAGATTTGGACGTTTCTCCGCAAATTCCTATACGGTAAATATCAGCCGCAGATTCTGAATTGTTTTGTACTCTCAAGGGGTTTATGAAACATCCAATAAATTTACTTACTTGGATCACGAATTGCAAATAGACGGAGTATATCTTTGGCATGTGCACTTCCTTTACTGATGAGTTCTTGAAGATAGTGTTTAAGCACTTGGCAGCATGTGCAGTAGATTTAGCATCATTGAAGAAATATGCGGGATGAACCCATCGGCCTATAAACTTTTAAGGATGAAGAATAGGTAGGTAAATACTAAGAATTGTGTTTCTTTACTTACGCCGTGAGTTTTGAGGAAATGGATGCAAATTGACGAATGGAACACAGCTATAACTGGTTACAACTAGAATAAATCTCATTTCACCAATTAATCTGTATGGGAAACATAAGTCCCAAAAAAGGAAACGTTCTTTTCTAAAGCGCGTACAAGGTTCAAACATACCTAACTGCGCGACAGATCATCTCAAGCCTTAAGAATTGCAGACCTTTGAAATGATTGGCAAGGGCACGACTAATAGCTAACAATGAAGAAGCGGGGGCTCCCTCAAAAGTTTCGTCGTCTAAAGAGTTATACAAGTTTAGCCAGCTATGAATCTGCACAGTAACACGTTTGTTATAAGCAATATTTTGCTTTGACACTCGTCGGAGAAAGATCTTGAGGGCGTGTTCATTTGTGATTCGGGTTGATCCTAAGCATGAAGAGACATTAGTGGGAGTTTGTAAGTGGGAGTTTGTAAGTGGGAGTTTGTAAGTGGGAGTTTGCATGGTAGTTTAAGAGCCGGTCACATACCTCAATCGCCGTTACCAAAAACCCATGTGTTTTTGGCATAGAAAACACGGTTCATCTCGGTATTCCATTGCTTATTAACTCAAAGAAGCCACTTAAAGTAGTTCACTGAAGATGGAAGGTCTATGTTGTTGTTCCGTGCATTGCGCGGAGATCGAATGTAAATGGGCTCGTAAAAAACCGCGCACATCTCGTAGATCATGTCTCTGATTTCAATGGGAATCCTAAATAGAGCTGACTGGAATGGATCCATTGTGGAGCCCTCCGCCAGGGGTGTTGCGGGTGGTTCTATTTTCTAAATGGATTTCAGGCTTTTCAAATCAGTCTTTTATGGGCATCTGATGCCTTTGAAGTCAGCTCTCGCAACTAGATTTCATAGGGTTATGGGAGCGTTCATTGGAGCTTACTCGGGATGCCGCAGCTATGCGATAGAAGTTCTATAGACATAAATCCGAAGTGGCCCTGGCGGACGGGTTGGAGAGATATGACGAGATCTAAATTAAAAAATGTGATAATCAAAATCACTCTAAAGGGCGAGAGCTTAGGTTTGGGCACGACAAGTCTGAGTAGCTCTCAGCAGGTAGGAGCGATAGCCATGGAGATCAAGGCGAATGCTTTGGATATAAATCAGAATTTGGTTAATGCTCTCATTCGCATCTTCCCAAACCATTTAAATAACCAATAAAACGAAAACCAAACACTAAGTATTCTCTACGGCAGCCACATATCGATCCTCACATAAATCTTTGAGTCTCTATTATGTTCGTAGAGTTTCGTAGAGAGGTATCCTATAGCATTTATACGAAGTCGCTTACAAGTTCTTTCAATAAAACAGATTCGCTACTTAGTTCAGTCAAATGATCTAATGGATATCACACAGTGAGTATTTTGAGGAAGATTTATGAAAAGCGAAATTGCGAGAAGTGCTTGCATCCAACGACGAGTGAAATGAATATGGAATGCCAGAGTAGACAATTTATGGAATGTGGACTTAATAGCTGGGATTGATTGAGGTTGAATAGTCCTCGCTAAATCAATTATCCTGAGATCATTTGACCAATGAAACCTGAGGAGTCAAAACGGGCGCTAAGTCATACCCCTGTCCGCTGTTTGTTTACACCACCTAACAAGTCGAGACTTCACCGTCAATTCACATCAATACCCTCTCCCACGACATTCTGGACGCGTAAAGGATTATGTCATGCATATAGTTTTTTTTTCGACGGCCTTGCTGAAGTTTCAACCCAAAATCAGAGCATAGACCGACGCGCCAGCAATCATGGACTCATATATTTCTTCACCAGACCCCCTCAACGACTCACCAACATATCACTCCCCTGTCAAGGCGCGACGAAATTCTAGTGCAAGATACTCACTACCGGCTGAGGGAAGCTCTCCGAGTAAACAAACCTTTGAACTGGATGTTGGAAATGCAATATCGCGGCAGAAGATCAGAGTTACGGTTGAGGCTGGAAACTCGGACATAGAGAACGCATATGAAGAAAGCAGATATGTCTCTCCTTCGCCTGTTCGCCGTTCGGCAAATAAACCACTCACCCGTCGAAGAGAGCAAACTATGACTACTATTGTGCCTGTGAAGGGGCTTTCGGATTCAGAGCAGGAAGCAGCTACAACGCCTAAGAGAGCCAGAGGACGACCCAGGAAAAGTGGAACACCTATACCTGGAAATAAACGCGGGCGTGCTGGCACACCGACACAAAAGAAGAGAAGATCAATTGGTACTCTTGTGGATGGTGATGATTCGGAAGATTTCGACTTTCATCTTGGTCAAGGAGTTGCAGTAGGCCGCCGCAAGGGACGTTCGCGGTCAAAGTCAGCAAAAGGAGATGCTCGAAAATCGACATCGGTAGATGAGGAAGCAGCACTATTGCTACATAATCCTAAAGCCGGTACCGCAGCTAAGAAAACCCGAGGGCGGAGGAAGTCTTTGCTGCCTAAAGATATAGTGGTCCATGAAGATGAATCATACGGAGGCAATATCGATAATATTGAAGACCAATTAGCGGAAATGACTGGAGCATTACTTTCAGTCGATGACAATTCCAACCAACCTCACCAGCATTCGCCACAACCACAAAACACCGCCCGGCAAATCAGTCATCAATCTCCAAGTCGATATTCTCTTGGTTCTCAACGAAGTATGGAGGAAGAAATTCGAGAGATATTAGGACCTGAATCGCCAGAGCAACAGACCGAATTTGAAGAGGAGCAGGAAGAAGAAGAAGAAGAAGAAGAAGAAGATGATGATGGTGATGATGATGCAGGTGGTGAGTATCAAGATTTTGATACAATCATGGAAAGCGAAGGGTTTAGCATGATTTCCGTAGACTCTGTGCCTTCTTTCCGCGAGCATTTCAGTAGTCCGGCGATTGATGCGCAAAAGAAATCGATAACGCCCATTGGATCCAAAAAAATATTAGCTTTGCAAGCAAATGAAGCAGCCGGACGAGAAGACTCCTTTTCTAGCATTCCTGAAGATCTTTTAGAAACGTTGACCCCTGGACTCAAGCCTCAAGACCCGAGACTCCTAGCGGTGCAAACTGCACGCACCGATGACTCGTTCTCGAGTATACCATCGGATATTATCGTGGCTGTAACACCTGCCCGCAAGACTCAAGACACACCCAGGCAAGTACTGTCTGGTAAAAGCCTGCTAGAACTACAGCAGATGGAGCAAGAAGTCGTAGCAACGTCTAGCAGTCCCATAACTTCCATTCCAGCAAAGACTCTAGATTCAGTTACAGTGGCGCGAGCACAATGTTCCAATACGACTTCAGCCGACGCTGAGCCAACGAAGACAAGCCCATTGAGTGTTTTAGGTCAAAGTCATGGCTCAACCTTAGATCAGAACACCCATGCAGATGCTAGCGCCCAGCGACTTCTCACTCCTGATGATACTCCCTCCCCTGAGCCAGAGGCTTGTAACGAATCCCAATCGCAAAATTGCTCGTCTCGAGAGCCTACTTCTGATGCCAATTTATCAAAAGGCAAAATTGATGGTGATTCCTCTATAATTTCTTATATGAAATCGTCTCCTCCGATTGTAGCGTCTCGAAGATACACATACACCGCGCATCTACGGCAGCGACGCGAATTATACCCAGATGCAACAGAAACCCCATCTATTGTATTCTCATCCCCAACACTACCACCACCAATTCGATTTGCAAATGGGCACCCGGTTCTTAGTTCACGATTACAACAAGATCAACAGCCAAAGCTATCGCCTACGGTGCGTGCTGGCCGTGTTCTTCAGGGAATCCTCGTTCCAGCGTTATCGCCTAGAGGTCGAGCCCACAGCCTAGGAAGCCCATTTAAAAGCCCGATTGCAGACCGCAAATACTCCTCTAGTGCTGCCCTTGACATTGGTTCATCACCAACCCAAGAAAGAGGGCAGAACCCATTTCCTCGGCTCGATCTTGCTGGAAACTTTATTTCGGAAAGTTCACGACATAGTCAATCTAGTAACACGCTTCACCAAGATGACCCTTTCAGTAACGATTCTCCACTTCAGCAACGTTCACCATCACCAGAAGATAGACAAACGTACACTCTAGGCTTACCAGGAAAGCGACCTCTTTCTGATCCACGTTTGTCAACTATTATGTCAGAAGGTACTTATTACCGAAGTGACGACGCCATGAGCTGGCAAGCCGAGGATGAAGTTCAAGTGAATAATGCTACAACTTCCTTGATAAACAACATCAAATCCCCAACGAATTCAAAGCTCTCTTCCAATGGTGCTCGGATGAGCTCCTCTAGTACCCCGGAAACTACCGAGGCGTTGGAGAGCAAGTGGGCAGCTGAAAGAGCTGCAGTGAGCCAGCAGGTTCAATCAGCAAATGCGGAGGATATTATTGTCATCGACTCGGAAGATGATGAGTTGGACCCAGAGTCCAATGATGAGTATGATTTGTTGTTGGAAACGATAAACTCTTCTTCCCCAACAGCCCACCAGGACCACGAAGTACAATTGGATGCTGCGGAAAAGCCAAGAAGAAGTAAAATTCCTAGTCCATGGAGAAAAAATAGTAGAAGATTAGTTTATAATGACGAGTTATCTCAACTGAACTCGTCACCTACATCAGTTACAAAATCTCATACAACTGAGACTGCTGGGAGCATTATCGATAGGAGTGTCAACGCGGATCTTTCGGAACTTCCGATTCCTCAGAAAGCGAATTTCAAGCCTGTCATGCGGAATAGGGGTCCGCTTGATCTTTCCATGATATTGGCATCATCTCCTAACAAGGCGCCTTTACCTGTGCTCTCAAAGAGCTCCTACAACGATAGTTCTCTTCCAGCCACTGCGTCAAGTTCCTATAATGCAGCAACTGTACGGACAATGGAAGAACCATTTGCACCTATTCCCCAGAAAATGGGGTTCACCCCTCGGGTACAGCTTCATGGTTCAAAGAGTACAGGAGCATCTTCTCCACCGTCATCGCCAGTCAGATCTACTCTAACCATGAATGGCATTTTTGGTGTGAATAGCAGTGCAAGAAAACTGTTTAACCCTCCCACTCCACAACTAGAGTCTTCAGGTTCAAATACTCTGCCTCTCGGTTTGTCTTCTCCTAGTAGAAGTAACTTGCCACGGCCAGTTCGAAAATCTGAGGAGAAGCTAGAATCTACTTCAGTCAGCACTGACTTCTACGATTCTTCGTCTGTTCTCTCAGAGGAAAACAACATGGTTGAAAACCGCACATTTCAATGGACAGAGACCGTGCGATTTACAACTATGCCAACGCCAAATTATATTTCACCCACGAAATCATGCCTTCGATCCCCAATGAAAACACCAAGCGCAAGCTCAGGAAATAGTCTATCCCCATCTAAGAATGTAGCTTTCGTCTCTTCGTCCCCAATTCCATCTTCTCCCATGAACGAGCCGCTTTCATCCACTACATGGTCACGCGATCACTGGCGGCTCCTTCAATCTATCCTACACACCTGGAAACCAGAGAATCAAGTTGGAGAAGAGCGCCGTAGGCGCAATAGCACGAGAGTGATTAGTAAGCTGCTGGGAAAGAGTATCAGCAGCGGTGGCCAGAAGCTGAGAATGGAGCAGTGGCATCTAGAAGTTGTAGACGAGTTCAGAGGGGAGGTTCCTGGGTGGGAGGAGCTAGCTATAGCGAAGCGGGTCTTTGCGTTGGTTTGTGGAGAGAAGCTTAGAGCTCAGGGAATAACTAAGTTGAAGGCCTGATTGTGGCATGGCATTGTGGATACTGACTGAACTTGTAAGATCTGGATCCAGGTTATTATGTGTATGGGACTTAACTAGTTGGTGTGGGAACTAATATATGTATATGAAACCTCTTATCATATTCATGTATAAATACTGGAGCTAGTATTACTGATAGGCTTCCAATGTAGCATGCCTATACAGCTAAGCACGTTCTATAGATAAGTTACGAGGAAGATGTCATTTGGGAAGTCGCATAATAGGTAGTGTAGCTTGTAATTGTGATTAAGGTCATGTCATTTTCCATATCCACCCCTCCTATCTACGCCTCTATTGTACAACTGCGTAAGCCATTCGCCGATCATTCTAGCATAGAGGCCTGGTTTGTATAAAGCACATCCACCACACTGCTCAGTTTCTCGATTGTAGCCAATGCAGCATCATATCCTTCATCTCGCTCTGTCTCATCGTAGATAATCAAGCATCCTGCTCCCTGATCAAGGACCCCAATAATGACTTTGTCAAGGATCATCTGTGAGAGTTTGCGCTCAACTTGTTGAGTGTCGAGACCAACCATCTTTGCGATGTGGTCAATCTCAACTCGAGAGAAGGGCTCAATGACTTTGATAAGATTCTGCTCCAACATTGCATCGTAAAGGCGGCGCAGATGGTTGCGAATGAAAGGGTCACTTCCAAGTTCGAGTCTGTAATCGCCGAGAGATTTCTCATACTCCTCTAGAGACCGATTTGAATGTGCTCTTGCCACAGCTTTCATGGCCTCAAGGTTCTTGCCTGCGTACTTAACCGCCTGTTTGGATGTCATTAATTGGTTGACATCGTCAGCAAGATTAAGCATAATCTTGCATAAAAGCATGTATTGGAGAGCTGCGGTAGCCTTTTCTGGCTCGTCCTGAGTATGGTATCCGTCAAGTGCTTCAATAAAGTAGGAGAATGCTGTGTTGAAATCTTTATCCTCCGCGTGGAGCTTTCCTGACTGCATATCTAAGCCCGCTTGAAGGAGAGGTGGCGTATAAACGGATGCAGCACTGGTTCTTGCGCTGGTCAAAGCTGCCCGTCCCTTGGCTACATTTCCCAATGCATGATACACCCGCGACTCGAGGAGTTGCACTTCCACAAGTACTAACTTATCGTCCAACCGCTTTAGCTCTTTGAGTAAGCTGTTGATCAAAGTTAGGGCATCGTAGTAGGATTGCTTGACCATGTAGAGGGTAACTAGACGGGTTTCGAGATTTTGTCGTAAGAAGCCCCGACGTTCGGAAGTCGCCCATTCGATACAAGATTTAGTGACGGATATTTGAGTATCTGTTGTGTTTGGGATGGCATTGAACAGATCTAGGAGCTGGCGAACTAAATCATAACACATTAGATTTCATTAATCATGTGGACAGCTCCTTGAAGATGATTACAAACCTAATTTGGCAGTCTTTGCCTTCGCAAAGGAGGACAACACCGTCCGGCTTGTCGTGATTAAGTCTACCAAATCATCTGCATTTCTATACATCTGTTAGCAATATCCGACCATATGCAGCGAAAGACCTTACTTCTCATCTCGATATAACTCTCCTAGGCTAACCAGCGCAGTCTCATATTCCCGAACAGCGGCCTCAGAAGTGATGGAAGGTGGTTTAGAAATGATCTCCTTGTATTGTGTCGCTGCCTTTTGTGGTTCCGTCTTTGCCAATTTTTTAGCCTCTTGTATCTTTACTGAGTCTGCGGGTGCCATCTTGATGTATGTGGAGGGAGTTCTCAGGTTGTAGTGTTACTTGGATGAAGCTCTTCCGCCAGGAAGTATAGGTTCCAAAGCTCCAACGCGGCAAGGCACGCTAAACCTTAAATTACGGTGGCCAAGCCCAGCCTTGTCATTCATTATTTTATTTCTTTCCTTCAAAATTTACGAACTACACCAACATGGGAACCTCATCCTAACCACAAAATGAAAATCAAAGCCCTCACTCGCGCGAGCAGCGCATATCAGGCGCCTGGGTCTGATGTAACACGCCAACCCCGAAACTTGGATCCTTCTCTGCACAGCTTCGCTCGTGCGCGGGGTACGTACCTGCACATATTTTTGAAATGCAGAATTCACTAACTCGCGATAAAGAATATACTCGAGCTTTAAATGCAACGAAACTTTCTCGCATGTTTGCAGCGCCATTTATTGCAGACTTAGGCAAAGGACATGGTATGATTGTCTTGTGGAGTTTTGGATATGTGCTAACAATTCATAGTCGATGGTGTTTATTCACTTGCGAAGGACCCAGCCTCATTGGAACGATTTGCATCTGGCGCTGGTGACGGTATTGTGAAAGTCTGGGATCTTGTCTCAAGGGAGGAAATATGGAACAATCAGGCGCACGAGAACATTGTTAAGAGCATGTGCTGGACCAGGGACAAGAAGCTCCTGACTTGTGCAGCCGATCGCTCAATCAAACTATTCGACCCCTATGGCACTCCTTCAGGCTCGGCACCTAGCCAGACCTGGTTGGGAACGAATGCTTTTACCAGCTTAACTCATCACCGAAGCAATAACACGTTTGCTGTAGCTTCTGGGGTGATTTCACTTTACGACCTTGAACGCCATCAAGCTCCGCCTGAAGTCATTCAATGGCCTAACAGCTCCGATACCATCAACTGCGTCTCCTTCAATCAAATCGAAACTAGCATCTTGGCTAGTGCTGCCACAGATCGATCTATTGTTCTTTATGATTTGCGAACCTCAACAGCATTGGCTAAGACTGTTTTGAACTTTGCCTCAAACTCAATCGCTTGGAACCCAATGGAAGCTTTCAACTTTGCGGTTGCAAATGAGGATCACAACGTCTACATATTCGATATGAGAAACATGTCAAGGGCTTTGAACGTTCTGAAAGATCATGTTGCAGCAGTGATGGATGTAGAATTCTCCCCGACAGGTGAGGAGTTGGTCTCGGCATCATATGATAGAACAATTAGGCTTTGGAGCAGAGCGAGTGGACATAGTCGGGATATTTATCACACAAAACGGATGCAGCGAGTGTTCTCATGCAAATGGACCCCCGACAACAAGTACATTTTGTCAGGTTCTGATGATGGAAATATTCGACTCTGGCGGTCGCAAGCATCAAAAAGAGAGGGAATAAAATCAGCAGCGCAAAGACAATCTCTTGAATACAACGCGGCATTGGTGGAGCGCTATTCACATATGCCGGAGGTAAGACGTATCAAGCGACACAGACATATACCGAAGGTTATCAAGAAAGCTGGGGAGATCAAAACGGAGGAGCTCAAGGCTATCAAGCGGAAGGAGGAGAACGAACGGAAACATACCAAAAAGCAATTCGAAAAACGGAAAGCCGAGAGAGAGAAGATGGTATTGGCGATAGAAAAGTGATCAGCTGGTTTTTGGCGCAGATGGCTGGGGTACTGGTGTTCGGAGAAGCATTCTATGGCGTTTGGAAAATACATGGGGAAAATACCTCGGAAGGAGTATGTAGCATAGCAAAAAGAACTCCGTTAAATGCAAAATCTGTGGCATTATAGATTGAAAAGCACACTAGGTTTATTGTCGGAAGTCGAATGATCAAGGGGCCGAGATACTAACATTGCAAAGTCTTTTAGACAGATAGCCAAATAATCGCTCCAGGGTTCCTCCTTTCGAAAGCAGCATGTCACACAAGTATCTACAGTCTTTTTGTGTACTCTGTTAGTTTCTTGCATTCTACTTAAGACGACGGATTGGTAGAAACTAGACGTTTGAATGCGTCTTGAATTCTCGATATATAAAACTCCCTTATCATGAAATCGTCGCCTATTTTCGGCTAACCCCTTTTCTTTTGTCGAGTTCTTGAATACATTCATCTAATACCACTTCTACGTAAGCAAAAGCAGTACAGATCTGCACCACTATTCAGTGATAAAGATAAGGTTAGATGGCTCCCGATGCTGAATTATCGTGGATTGCGCTTTTCTATCTAGGAGCCATGTATCCTTAGTAACAAGATATGTTCTCCTGCTCCGCTACTTCCCCTAGCTAGGGCTAGTTTACCATGCCATTAACTCGTATCCCTGTGCATGTATATATTAATTACGCGAATATGATACTAAAGGCTGCCTTGTTTCTTTCTATGATGGCTTGCTTAATCGTGACCTTTTGGAATTCTCTCATTGTGTATCTAATCAAGTTCTCACGATGGAGGTAGAGTTTTGCTCGCTGGAGCCAGAGTTTAGAGAATTACTATTCTAAGATTCAAATATCCACCGCTTGTTTCTCTCAATCCCTTATCATGACAAGTTTATAAGCATGATATTAGTATCATAATTATATCTTTTACGAAGTAAAACGTAAGTTGTCTTTGAACCTCAATAAGTGCGACTATAAATATGGCTGTGAAAAAGATGCTAAATCTATAAGGCGTAAAATGTGTAAGATTGAGCAGCATTCTAAATTTGCTTAAATTTGCTCACTTTATATCTTGTACCCTGAGTATAACAATTGGGCCTTACATCCTCAAATTATTCATACTCTGAGCTTGTCGAATTATTTTACACTCGATGTATTAGTAAGTGTTATTTCAATGTCATGGATACTGGTAAATGTTAAATTTCAAATTCTTCAATGCCTAGTTATCTTCTATCACCGTGTTAGCTGTTCCTTGTTGTGATCAAGGGATTAGGAAAACCATAAACTTAATGCCAATATCAAATTTCTATTGTTTTTGAAAGTTTGATAGTGAATTTTACATAAAGCTAGCAGCTTGAATGATGAATTATAAGCTTAAAGCACATTAAATTTGTTCTGTGATCTGTAACCCAACGCCTACGAATGCTAAATCCCTGAACTCCTCACTCGTATCTCTAATAACTCATTGACTGTACTCTAAATCATCTCTAACTTTTTATATTCCATTTTCCATTTCTTGATCCCCCTCCCTTTCCTTTTCCATAGCATCCTGCGCGTCTTGCCTAGCTTGGTTGGCGTTGTCGGTCTGAGGAGGGCGAGATTAGCGATGTCTCTTATAATAGCTATACCTTTTGGCACGTGGGAAATATGCCATTGTGAGACTAGACGGGATAACCTTACCATAGCTTGTCTCTCGGCACTTCCATCTGGACTTCCCAAAGCTTCAATAATGACATCGACAATTTTCTGCTGCACATCCTCCTCAGGAAATCTAGTTTCAAATTCCTCAACTATGGTATTCAGACTCTCTGGCTTGGTGGGTCGTAGATTGGCAATCATCAGAACTTCGGCTTTGGTAAGCTTGAACTCGCGCAGTCTAGCAAATAAATTTGAAATCGTCTCGTCACTGTATGGAAATGGTTTAGAGCCGAGAGGAGATGGCGCTGCCTCCAGATACTCAATTAGCTATAGTCGCGTTAGTTTTCATGCGGCAAATTCCCGACTACAGATCAGCGGTCTGTTTACCTCTTTGACGACAGTATTGAGATTTTGGGGTCTCTGGCCCTTCCTATCGCTTGCAGTGTCCGTCAAGTTGATCAAATGCTTATGGACTTCATAATTTGTCAATTGAGCAGATTGGGACTCCAAGATCTTCATGGTTGCGTGTCAAGCTGATGTGATGGGACAGAATGAACAGTTTTTGCTGCGTATCTAGGTGCACTGTTTATATATGTATGGTCTTGGTTAGGGTGGCATTCTGTGAGTGGAGGGGCTTTCAGCCTTGTGTAAAAGATAGTGTTTTCACCTTTCCTATGATTCGCCAGATTGGACATCCCACTCTGAGCCTTGCATCAGCTTGTGCTTGGTGGGGTTGTTTATGCTATTTTGGGCTTAGCCTATGATTTGCATGAATGGTTTTTTTTCTCGGCCTGGATCTCGTAATAATTGGGATGCTCTCACCTGAAAGAACAGCAAAGCTAGCAGCCTTTTCTGATGGCATACACAACTGCAGCCAGACGTGAGAAGACTCCTCGATTATAGTGTTTGTCCGTCTATCGACCCTTCTACCCATACTTTTAACCTTCAACATTCAATTCAACAACCGCGGCAAATTTGGCAGCCCACTCTCAGGTCTCCAGACAGAATAAGAATTCAAATAGCATCCTGTCACCATTCACAACAGCTACCTATCAGCTCATTCTCTCTCAACTCTCACTATGGTCCGCAACATAGTTGTCCTAGGGGGCAACTCCCACCCCAAGCTAATTGAAATTATCTGCAATACACTTGGTGTCCCGCCTTGCAATCGAATTTTAAACAGATTTTCAGGAGGAGAGAGTCGGCTTGAGATACAGGACTCTGTTCGCGGAAAGGATGTTTATATCATACAATCTGGGGCAGGCAAGGTCAATGACCACTTCGTTGATCTCTGTATCATGATCTCTGCTTGCAAGACGGGCTCCGCAAAGAAAGTTACCGCAATCCTACCACTTTTTCCTTACTCCCGGCAACCAGACCTTCCATATAACAAGGTTGGAGCGCCGCTCGCAAAGCCACCTTCCGGTGCTAGCAAAGGTGATTTCACCTTTGAGAGCAGACCAACTACTCCTGGCCCAGGTCAACCTCAAACTCCAGGTTTGCATAATGGTGTTGATAAACTTCACAAGAAACTTAATAAGGCTCATGAACAACAAAACGGAGTGTCGTATAGTCCTCAAATGTCGAATGGTATCACCCCAAGACGCTCAGATACTCTTGACTCACAATCGTCCGTAACGGGAAGACGTGACAGCCCTTCCACCGCTCAGCAGCCTCCGCTATTTACTACCCATGATGACCCTCAGAACCACTCCAAGGAGGCTCGGAGTGTCTTCCAAGCCAAGCCAGGCTACAAGCAATGGGTAGCACAAGCCGGTACCCTGGTTGCAGACCTGTTGACCTGTGCTGGCGCTGATCATATTATCACCATGGACCTACACGATCCGCAATACCAAGGTTTCTTTGATATTCCTGTTGACAACCTCTACGGAAAACCACTTTTGAAAAGATACATTCAGCAGCATATTCCCGACTTTAAGGATGCAATCATCGTTAGTCCTGATGCTGGTGGTGCGAAAAGGGCCACGTCAATCGCGGATGACTTAAACATGGAGTTCGCATTGATCCACAAGGTAAAACTTCCCCAAACTGTAGATTTGCGCAAACTCATTTCCCCCTAGGAACGTCGACCTACTCGCATCACAGATCGCCAAAATGCTACAATGATGCTTGTGGGAGAAGTTGCCAACAAAGTTTGTATCCTTGTTGATGATTTGGCGGATACTTCCAACACGATTACAAGAGCTGCGAAGCTACTGAAGAAGCAGGGGGCAACCCACGTCTATGCTTTGCTCACCCATGGTGTCTTCAGTGGTGATGCGATTGAGCGCATCAACGCTTCTCCTCTAGATAGGGTGGTTGTAACCAATAGCGTCCCTCAAGATGAGCACAAACGACTATGTCCTAAGCTGGAGGTGCTGGAGGTTGGCTTGGTCTTCGCCGAGGCAATTCGTCGTGTGCATCATGGAGAGTCTATTAGTGCCCTTTTCTGGGAGTAGATGATCTGGCATTTCCTTGTAGATATCTCCTTTTCGTGCATTCCTTAGGTCGTCGCATATCCATAAAGGCGTTTAGGAGATGCTTGATGGACTTTGGGGATCGGGGGGGAGTGCGCCTCTTCTTCTGATTGTACCCTGCAATTGCTATACCCATCCAACCACTTTGCGGATTATACTGACTTCCGAGCAACCAATGGAAGAATTAGACAGTTCGGTCTTTAGTTAATTTGAACGCTTTCCCAAGTGCTGGTATAAGGCGTAAAACTTAGATTACGAAAGACGTTTGTAGAAAAGCCCAAAAATGAAATGATGCAAATACTAGCGTTACCTGTGATTCTGTTAGAAGTTTAGTGTCTCACGTGGTTTTTTATTTAGTTAAGAGACAACATATTCTTTCTCCAAACGATCAATCCGACTATTTCGATTCTCAAGTATTAGTACTCTAATAATATGAAAATGTAGATATAAATAACTGACTGCAGTGATGCCCGGTGTAGGTAAGCAATGCGAGCACAAAACGACTTTGAGTTTCGGACTAGGTGCTTCCTATGCAATCTTTGAGAACTTAACAACACTTTTGATAAGATTTAAGCATATTTGATAATAATAAATCATTCCATAGTTATTAATGTGATATCATGAGTAGCAGGATAAGCAAATAATCAATGTAGCTCGCCAAGGAAGTACCCGAGAGACAGCATCCAAATATCAAAAGAGACTTTTACATAACTCTACAACCACCTTCACTGAGTCCACCTTTATCAGTAGTACTCATAGCCGCGGTCTTGCAAATATCCTCAAACACCTCATGAACCAACTCCCCAGTTACAGCTGAACACTCCATATACTTATCGCATCTCAGTTCCTGAGCAATCCGATAAGCCTCCTGAGGGTATATAATACCATTGGGATCAGTTTCTGATCTCAAGTCTCTCTTTAAGCCTAGTAAAAGTATAGGTATTTCTGACCCATCTGAGAAATCTGTGGTTGCAAAAGTGCGCTTGAGTTCTTTTGACCACTGCAATTGTCAATTTCTATGCTTCAGAAGTGGACAGAGAATATCGAGACGTACAAAACCTTGAATATTAATCAAACTAAGGCGGCTGGAAATGTCATAGCAGAGAACTATCATATTAGGATTCAAGAGTTGCCAGCTTTCGGGGCTAGCCGTGTCGTAGAATTCAAAGCGGTAGGGACGATTGTAGAATTTGATCTCAAAAACAAAGGGTTGGTCTCCATCTCGTAAAAGTGAGACAGGCTCTTTTGAGGAGTGCCCTGTTGATCCTTTGCTTATTCTCCTGTAATAACGTGAACAGAGTACTTGGGGGTGAGTTGATGGGTAAACGTACGATAGGAAGGTTGATTTGCCAGTATCTGCATCACCAAGTAGCAGAATAGATACTTCTGGGGGATCAGCCATCTTTAATATAAGTAGTCCTACTGTGTCACATTTTGCACTCCTTAGATTAGAAGTTTTGCAGACTCCCGTTATGTATCGAGGGAAAAGCAAATCCACGGCACGTGAGGGACGGGGGTGGTCAGGTGATAAGCGGACCCCCGTGGAAATTTTAGATGTTGAAATGAGTCTAAAATAGCAACTTTAGGCCGAGAGGGGCATGAAACTAATAATTTCTGGAATTATATGGCGACTTGAGGTTTGCCCAGTGTCAAAATCCCAGCTCCAGCCATCTCGAACCAGACGCTGGACGGAAACAATTGCTGTTCGGACACACTCCCGTTTATTTAGTACACGTGCAAGGATGGAAAAGGACAAATCGAATGAAATGAAAGATTATAGTGCGTGGACGAACGAGAAACTTGTTGCTCGGGTTACACAGCTAGAGGCTGAGCTTAAAAACAAAAACAACAGGTAATTATAGATCCTCAAGAGGGGGAGCTTTATGCTGACAACGTTCAGTATTCCCGAGAAAAAGAGCTGGAAGAAGCCACGCACTGAACGAGTGTTTGATCCCTCTAAATACAGTACGAGATTTGTCGCTTTCAAGCTTGCTTATCTTGGGAAGCGGTATAATGGATTTGAATATACCAAGTGCAAAACACCGCTCCCAACTGTTGAAGAAGAAATCTGGAAAGCACTTAACAAGACTCGACTTATATTCCCTGTAGGGGCCCCTAATCCGGTGGATCCGGGAGAGATCAACTGGGATGGGATGGAATATAGTAAATGTGGGAGAACAGACAAAGGCGTAAGTGCTTTTGGGCAGGTTATTGGGTTGAGAGTGCGCAGTAATAGACCACTAGCTACGAAAAAGGCAGCCAAAACTAAGAATACGACACTCAAAGGAGATTTAGGTACAGCAAACCCAGAGGCAGATTTTTGGAACCTCTTCCCTCAAGAAGGGGCCGCTGGAGATGGCTACCATACTCTTCCAAGAGAGCATGCCATTGAAAATGCATCTCCACCGCTGGATCCAACCAGGTTTGCTCGTGACGAAATAGCGCCCGGTGATCATTATCTGGACCACGAAGGGTCAGATTATGAAGATGCCCTCAATTTCGATCACATCCAAGATGAATTAGATTACTGTACATTGTTAAATCGACAGCTTCCACCTGACATTCGAATGCTAGCATGGTGCCCGTCTCCACCGCTTGATTTCTCGGCTCGCTTCTCATGCAGAGAACGAAGATACAAATACTTCTTCACACAACCAGCTTTCTCACCTACTCCTCATCACCTTGAAGCAGGGATCAAAGACCCTAGTGTTATGAAAGAAGGTTGGCTAGATATAGAAGCTATGAGAGAAGCTGCAAGACTATATGAAGGTATTCATGATTTTAGAAACTTCTGTAAAGTTGATGGAGGCAAACAGATTTCTAATTATGAGAGGCGAATCTTTTACTCCAATATCGAAGAAGTTAACGACGAGACTGATGCTATGTCTTATGTTAATGGGTCGGACTTCCTCCCTTCTCAACTAGTCAACTCCAAGTCTAATCCTAAGGTCTATACCTTCTCCCTCAATGGTTCCGCATTTCTGTGGCATCAAGTTCGACACATGGTGGCTGTCTTATTCCTTGTAGGACAGGGTTTGGAGAAACCATCTATCGTATCAGAACTATTGGATGTCCAGAAGAATCCACGCAGACCAACATACGAAATGGCAACGGATACCCCTCTAGTGCTTTGGGACTGCATCTTCCCTCAAACAGATGACCCACAGAGAAAGGATAACATTCAATGGCATTACGTAGGAGATGGACCGCTAAATGGAAATTCCAAGTACGGCACTGCTGGTCTTATGGATAATCTCTGGGAAACCTGGCGGGAAAGGAAAGTCGATGAGATCCTGGCTGGTGCCTTGATGAATGTTGTTTCGAAACAAGGTTCTGATGTAGCTGATTTGAAGGTCGGGGATGGTAGCAGAGGAAGCAGGAGCCAAAAGATATTTGACGGCGATACCCATCCTCGTCTGCAGGGTAAATATATCCCGATAATGAAGAAGCCATTAATGGATCCCGTGGAGAGGGTCAACGAAAAATATGCTATTAGGAAGGGATTCGAAAATTCGCAGGACATGAAGGAACAGGGATATAGGACTCTGAAGAAGATGGGTCCTGGGTATCTAGGGGCTTGATATTGAAAGCTAGGAGGCTAGACACTGACTGTGTGATTCATCTCATATTTATAAGATCGAGGCATGTAGAAATGTCAATATGGTTTTGATTTCTCAATCTACGTGACGTATGTCCTCTCAAATCTTTCTCTCGGAATGCAGCAAGTTCTTTCCAGTTGTGAAAATAGTGCTGAGCAGCACAAAAGCGTGACAAAGTATGCCGACACATACTGGGCAACATGTGCTTGACATGGCGTCCGCAGTGTTGTGAAAGTACCAAGTATATTGCATTACTTCTACTTGACGAAATTATAAAGATGTAGCAGTACAGTGCAGCCCCAACAGTAATCAAGGAATCCTTCAGCACTTGAAGCAAACCCCTTAATCCCAAATACGCATGATCCCGCATCCTGGCCCAAGACTATTACCCCTTCAGTTTCTCCTTCGCACCCTCTGGCTGGTTCTTAAACAAGCACGCTCGCCCGTCAAACTCTACATCTGGGCGCAGTCACCCAAGGAAGCGTGACTACCTACACACACATTCTAATAGTGTAAACAAGCCTTAGCACCCCTCCACACCTTCTCGACGATTTTCCTCCTAGGCAATAATCTTGGGAAAACAACTACTACATCTTCTTCCCCGTCCACCACTATCACGAGATAGTACCGCACCTCAAATCCCTTGAACGCTTCGTTGACTAACACATCTTGTATTTTCGCTGTGGGAATAAATCGTGTAGTTGCCGAGGATAAATATGTGGCTGACGACGTCGAGGTTTGGATTCCAAGCCCTCGTAGCACGAGCAGTGACTCCGTAGTATGTATTCGTAGGAATATAGTGTAGAGCGTGAGTAACGCAACGGGTAACAGGATGATAAGTGGTATTCGCGCTGAGGCCTTCAAGAAGAAAGTTCCGACCGGGGTTAAGAGGATTTGATGAAGGGTATACCAGATATATTCTTCACTGAAGAGTGATGGTGCTGTATCGTATGCTGAGCTTGGGAATGAGTTTGTGTTAAGTGCGTAGCGAGAATAGAGGAGGAGAAGCACGGCGAGCCCTACGATGATGCGGAAGAGGAGGGTGACGAAGATGAGGACGTGGAGGGAGATGGTAAGGTGTGGGGATGTTGAGACTGTGTATTCGACAGTAGTGGGAGAGGGCCGCCGTGTCCGGAGGTGTGGTTGGACTGTCAACATTGCATTGCTGACTCTATCTTGTTCAGGATACTTCCTCTTATTGTGCTGTATTGTAGCAGAAAGTTGAATGGGGTTGCGCATCCGTCCTGCCAAGCTCTTATCGATAAGAAAAGTTTAGATGCGATACTTACGGAGAGACTAAACAGCAGTGCAGTCTGCATGAGAGTCACAGGCAGATTGAAGATTCATTAATTCAAAGTTATAAGATGTGTGCAGATATTGGGAGGAATTCCATTGCTAGGCTTCAACTCCAAGTTGTAGATAGTGGCTGGCTGTTTAATTTTTTCATTCTCCAGTATCGATTTCCAGATCAATCTGCACCCCGTTGCTAACACCGTAATCCTCCAATGTTAGCTGATCCTTAAACGGTCGTTCTCCTTGTCTCTTCAGCATGATTTCATGAGGTTGTCTTCCAATCCTAGCTGCAACTTGTGCTTTAAACAATTTGATCGGGTCGGATGCGAGGCAAGGTATCGCGGCTTTTGTACCAAGTCGATCATTTACATGGACTATAATCATAGGCTCCTGATAAGCAGCTGAGGTAGGTTGTGCCGGAGCTCTCTCAGGAGGTTGGTCCGTGTTTTCCTCATCTTTCTGCTTGGTAGTTGTGCCAAACTTGGCTGCGACTCCAAATTTGTCTTCGACTGAGCTGCCTTTCTTCTCTGCTTCTTTCTTCTCCGCTACCCGGTTACGACGCGGAGAACGTGAACGCTGTCTGTATCCTTTTTCTGAGCCTCTTTCTTCCGTCTCTGGTTCATTGTTGCCCTTACGCTTCTCCTTCCACTTGAATCCACCACCTCCTCCACGTTTTTGTCGATCGTCCCGTCGTCGTGGTGATCTGCTTCTTCGCCTGGAGGGACCATCTTTTGCTGGGGCAGGTGATCGCGATCGCGACCTAGAATCCTTCTCTCCCATTTTGTTATGTTGGTGAGTTGACAGTGCTAGCTGCTACGTCGTTAGAACTCTGGTGGTCTTGACACAAGGCTCCAGAGTGCCAAGGCTAGCCTCACGGCAAGGCTTGATTCAGACTGGTTTTGGGTAACGCATCATCAATTCAGTGAGAACTTGGGTTGATAGTCACAAAGGTTACAATTAACTGAGATTCGTTCAAGGTTATGCTTAATAGACGGGAGTCCTATCAACGTCTTACAGCTATTTACAGGTATACAATGCGCAGACCATCATTTTCCCCGTACCCTTTACGCCAGCACGCCAGAATTGCAAAAAAGACCTGAAGACAATCAAGCCTTGGACTTCTTCTTCTTCTTCTTCTCTGACTTGTCTCCATCATCCTCAAGCTTTCGTTTCTTGCTCGGGGTCTCCACCTTCTCCACCTTCTTCTCCTTCTTGAGCTCCTTCTTGCTGACATATACTGGGGTGCCATCCACAAACTTAATTTGACCTGAAGCAAGCTTCTTCTGGTACTTTTCAACTGAAATCTCAAGGATAGCTGCATTTTTGACGTCTGGATCAACCTCATCTTTAGCGGTTCCCTTCTTCTTCTCCTTCTTTGCAGCTTTCTCTGCTCGCTTCTCTTCCTTTGTCTTTTTATCTTTCTATTTTGGTGATTTCAAATTAGCCCATGAAACATTTTGCAGGTCACGTTCATTCTTGCGGGATTTCTTTGGTTCAATAGTATTGCCAAGAATCGAAGATTCCCAAGCGGGCAATGAGGGAGGAGAGAGTGTATCTTTGCTTACAGTAGAGATAGAATCAGAATCGTGCCCGTTTGATTTGCTGGCATCCGCCATTTCAGTGTCCTCATCTTCTGAGCTATCCTCGTTATCAGAGACTTCTTGAATCAAAGGCTTCTTTGGCTCATCCTTCGACTTCTTCTCTTTCTTAGACTTCTTTTCGGAGACTGGTGCAAGAGCAGCTGGTTCATCACCAGCAAGTCCATCAGCATCAGCGTTGTATCTAGGATTCGTTAGTCACTGAGAAGGATATGTATAACTCAAGATATAGTTGATAAACGTACTTTAGGGCCTCCTTGACTTCCCATTTGCCAGGTTGTGCTGCTGCTTTGCCATTTGGACCAATTGCAACACCTCTTGGAAGTACAGGCTTACCCTCTAAGACTCGAAGCTGACGCTCGATCCTAGCACGCCACATTACACCACAAGCAGATCTCTCTTCCTCGTCGATGTCGTCACCCTTGCCTTCTCCCTGGGCACTCCAGTCTGAAAGCGCATCCACACGCAAACCAATTGCTGCCTTAGCCGCGAGCATACGAGCAATCTTTCCCTTGTTCTTTCCTGTAGCTTGACCGACGAGAGATGCGTGGTAGATAAGACCATATTTAGGTGTATCATGTTTTGTCTTGAGTGCTCTGAAAAGAGCCTTCTCAGCCCCGAGAATTTGAATAGTACTGGCAGGACTTTTTGCAAGATTCATGAGAGATCCGGAATGAGCAATAAGACGAGCTCCAACAAGCTCACCAACTAACTCGGTCAAGTTTGGGGCGATAGCTTGCATACGGGATGTCAGATAGCTGGATAATTGTTGACGGTATTCGGTAAATCCAACAACCTGCTCAGCCAAAAGTTGAATGTTTTCCAGATCCTCCTCTGTAATTTCAGTGCCCATACTGACTTCAGCGGCAGCCTTGATTGCAGTCTCAATCTCCTCAGGTAGGATATCATCAAGCTCGGTCTTCGATGTGTTAGTTCGCATACCGACCTTCAGGATTATACGAGCATATGCCAAGTTGTCATTAACAATACGTCCCATCTCAGGAAAGTGCCATCCGTACCACTCCTTCACGCGCATAGCATAAGTGTTCAGCTCCTTATCTAAGTCATCCAACAAGGCAATCGCTTGAACAATCATAGTATCAACCTTGTCTGGAGAGAACTTGAGCTTATGTCTCGAAAGTGAATGAGAAAGACCGAGGGACATTGTAGAGATATTGGACTCGAGGAGGCCCGGAATGAGAGAGGGTAGGTGGTCGCGGATCGCACGGTAGATTTCGTTGGTGCTCGAGTCGGAGATTGGAGTGAGAGTGATTCCTGGGAGTTTATTGATAGCCTGACCAAGCTTTGGGTCTGCGACTGCTAAGGAAGCTTTCTTCTCGTCTTTCAAAGAGTCTAGAAGCGTCGCCAGCATAGGTGAAACCTTTCCCTCGACGAGAGATGCTACTTCCTCCAAAGCTGTCGCAGCACTCTCGAACTTCTCGAACTTCTTCAGCTTCAGACTGAGTTACCGAATTAGTTTTGATAATATGGTTGGGTTCTCACAAAGCAATTGTACTCACAGGCCATTGATTCCCTCTGCCGTTTCTACCACTGCAGAAAAATCATCTTTCTTCAATATCTTTTTGTCCGAAGCTTTAAAGAGCGCATAACCCGCGCTTGTCTCGGAGAGAACAAACAAACCCATATTGACGAATAATTATAATCGCCGTTGTGGTGCCAGGTATTTTGTTGTGAAGAGATCTTGTCGTGGAGCTCAATTCAAGGTCCAAAAAAAATCTCAAAATTTCATGCTAGGGCCGTTACGCCAAGGTTTAGGCCTACACTAGACCCAATCAGCCATGAATAAGTCATGTGATTTAAGTACTCTACATTATCAGTTCTGAACAGAGGTCTATATTAAGATTTTATTGTTTAGGTAAGTATCAAAGTTACAATTCGATTATCTTTCATATTACTATTAGCGTTGTTGAAGTGAAATAAGTTGCTAAATTCACGCTTTGATCGGTCCGACATAAGTTCCGTTATTACTAGACCTGCCTCATCCATTCTTCAACACACCCTCTAGGCATCTGGTTCTAGCTCTCCACAACAGCACCAATCTCTCACAGACAATAGAATAAGATGGAGGGTCTATTTTACAATGTCAACAATGGGTGAGAAGACTCAGATTTGCCTTCTTGATATCTGCTGACCATCCAATAGCTATATTGAAGGCATCGTTAGGGGCTATCGCAATGGACTCTTAACAGGGCAGAACTATGCCAACTTGACACAATGCGAGACGATTGATGGTTGGCACTCCCATGGTATTGGTAGAATACCTCACTGACTCTCGCCAGACTTGAAGTTACAACTTGGACCTGCCTATGGCGATTTTCTCGCATCACTTCCACCAAATCCCTCTACATCAACACTCGCCGCAAAGACTACCGAGAAGCTCATCTCAGAGTTCCGATACCTACGAGCTAATGCTGTTGGATCCCTTGCAAAGTTTATGGATTACCTCACTTATGGCTATATGATCGACAATGTCGCACTTCTGATCACTGGCACCCTTCATGAAAGAGATACTAGAGAGTTGTTAGAGCGGTGTCATCCACTGGGCTGGTTCGAAACTATGCCGGTTCTCTGTGTAGCTACCAATATTGAGGAGCTCTATAATAGTGTTCTGATTGAGACGCCACTTGCACCTTTCTTCAAAGGAAGTTTGAGCCATCAGGACTTAGATGAGCTGAACATCGAAATTATTCGAAATACGTTGTATAAGAACTACCTTGAGGATTTCCATAACTTTGTGAACACCGACTCAGACATAGCTGGAACGCCTACAGCAGAGGTCATGACTGAGATGCTGGAATTTGAGGCTGACAGACGAGCCATCAATATTACCCTCAACTCCTTCGGCACAGAGCTCACCAAAGAGAAGCGCAAGAAGCTCTATCCCAATTTTGGCCGTCTCTACCCCGAAGGATCATACATGCTGTCTAGGGCGGATGATATCGAGGGAGTTAGACTAGCTGTAGATGGTGTCAATGACTACAAAAACTACTTCGATCAAACTGGTATGGGACAAGGTAATGGCGCAGGTGCTGGAAACATGAGTGGAGGTGCAGGTAGCGATGGCAAGAGTCTGGAAGATATGTTCCTTCAACGGGAAATGGAGATCTCGAAAGGAGCTTTCACACGGCAGTTTACATACTCCATTGTTTATGCATGGGTTAAGTTGCGAGAACAGGTATGCGTTTCTACTACATGATGAGCTAGAATGAAACTAACGTGGGATAGGAAACACGTAACATAACATGGATTGCTGAATGCATAGCACAGAACCAGAAGGAGCGGATTGGCAATTATATCAGTGTATTCTAGATAGATGGCGTGTTTAATAGTGTATGCAATAACCCCTCGGCTTTGAAATTGGGAATGGCGCTAGGCATAGGGGCGTAGACTTCAACGAGATTCCTTCTTTACTGAATTCGTACCTATTTGAGTATATGAGCGTTTCATGTATAAAGTGCAGGAGCAAGGCATTAGTCTGGTCTCACAGTCGTCTAGGAATATTTCTGTTAACAACCGTAGATCATACCGTATTTTGCTGCAGTCTCAATCCCACATCTGTATTCAAATCATTCTGGAATATTACACTACTACTACTCTAAGCACACATAGATTTCGATAGTCTTAGATTCCACAAAGGTTAAGTGTAACTAATCAAAAAAAGCTCTTCGAAGAGCAATACAAAGCACGAATTTGTACTAAACTCAACCTACAAAATGAAGGGAATCCCGAATAACCGTATCACCAGATAATACAATACGTGGAAACTAGCTTAGCAGCTATCTTTTCCTTTGGTAATATTAGCTTATAGTAACCTACAAACAAAAAGCCACTCACTGTGCAATAGCGGTTGATACGTTTAGGCAAGAAAACAGTGCATAAATTGAATTGAGGGACTTAAATTTAAGATGGCGTCCTTAAGATGCAAACATTTTTTGTAGCTGCTTATAAATACAAGTCTGTTATATATGTTATAACGGAATAGAATACATTGTTTCCCACAAAATAGGGACTTCAGGTAATATTACTCTAAAGTCACCCTTCAAAAATTTAGAAGTATAACATGCTTTAAAGAATGCAAGCAGTAATCTACATTTGTTTGTTATAATGCAATCGATATTTGTTATTATACAGGTTCAAAATTTCAAGGTCCTTCCCAAAATCTAAACCATGACCTGCTTTATTGCTGTTATTATGTCACCACATTTATTTAGACTGTGTGGATGTTCAATCGAAATTCCCTTAGACACAGGACCATCATAGCGTATGAAGGACCCCTTTCCCCCAAGCATTTTGATTGCGTGTATCTATGAGCCGTTTAATGAAGCAGACAGTGCAAAGAGAAGGCCGTGCTCTACGCTTAATTTTGCTTCATCATACTGCGTTAGATTAGCCTTTACATATTAGGTCCTAAAATCTATAAGTGTTTACTTTTGGAATGCGTCACCACGTTTGAGTAAATGCGAACCTGCAAGTGATTTGCAATATGTCCCAAGAGCCATACTAAATTATAGATCCGTCTGTTATACATCATCAAGACCATATCAAACATAGTTTACAAACTGATTTCACCAGTCCAGGTTCCCTCAGTTAATCCGAGTTTCTCAACCAAGTTACGCCATCTATCACCACCTCTCTCCTTTGCCCGCAGATACCTCAATAATTTTTGCCTCTTGTGAACCATGACTCTCAGATTCCTCTTGTTGATCTTGTCTTTGCCCCCACCGTCTTCTTCTATTTGATTTGCGAGCGCTCTGATCTTGACTGTTAGGATCGAAATCTGAACCTCCGAGCTTCCCGTATCTGGACCAGCTCTAGGTGTCTTTTCTGGAAGTGCAGGCTTTCCTTCTGAAAGTTCAGGGTTTTGGGGCGCGCGTGGCCTTAACGCCTGATCCGTGCTATGGCGCCCAAATGTGTCTATACACCTTCTAACATTCGCTCTAGTTTTCTCCTTCTGGCTTGCGTTTGCCAAGTTCACAATTCGCGTTACCGCTTCCTGGGCCCTCTCATGTTGCTCCTTATGCTTCTTCAATGCCTCTGCTTCCTTCACGGGATCCCTTGCAATTGGATTTGAAACTGGCTCAGCCAGCAAATGTGACTGTCTTATGGCTCGCTCTAGTTCTGCTGGTTTGAGAAAGTGGTTCAGAACTGCGTCGCTCGAAGAATTAATCGGTTTGCCTAGGCTTGCTGAGCCTCCGACATTGTCGAATGATTCTAAAAAGGGTGTTGGAATGCCGCGAACTGGATCACCTATTGCCTCCCTCCTCTCTAATCCAAGAACCTTTTTCCTTGCCTCGTTGGCCATTTTTCTCTGCTTCGCTTGTGCCAGCATATATGGGTCGAAATGTTTTCTTCTTTCGGCCGCGGTCGAGGCATTGGCAACCATTGTGATGGGAAGTGGTCCATATGAGGTAAGGGTTGGTCTGAGGCACACTGCTTATGATCAATTAGTTATGCTAGCAAAATGAGTAATAGGGAGATGGTTACAATGTGGCACGCCTAAGCGTGATGGATTGGGTATCCGAGGAGGCATTTTGGGTTTGCGTGGCCTTTCAATGCCTAGAGTTTTGAGTTTTGAGATGAGCTTGTGAGAAGTTCCTTAGACGTTAGATCTTTGCCTGCCTATACAGAGTAGCTCCCTCTTTGAATGTGTCGGGGCGGCTGACACAACATGAAATGCCATTCAACACTGAGCACTTGAGAAAGTCACCAAATTAATTGAAGCTATTATTCGGAGTTAGGCATTAAGCTCAGACACTTTCTGCACTGGTGTCTTGGCACCTACCCCACTACGATTGGATCCTTGAGCTTGCCTCGCCTAATAATTTCTTGCGCACAAGTTCAACTCAGAATCTCACGAAAACCTCATCAGCAACTCATACAACCGCAGCTATGGCTCCATCCCAACTCCCAGCCATGTTCAATCCAACGTCGCAGGACATCGAAATGATGCTGGCCGCCCAGGTCCATCTTGGTTCCCGCAATATGCAAGTAAGTTTACACGATTCCTCCATTTGAAGCATTGTCCACCTGGCGGCTGCTAACGATTAACTGAATTACAGACTCACATGGAACCATATTTATGGAAGACACGCGCTGACGGAATCAACGTTATCAATATCTCCAAGACTTGGTACGTTATGATTAGGCTCGAATTCAGAACGCAATGCTAACGGTCCAATTCTAGGGAGAAGATCGTCCTCGCTGCCCGTATCATCGCAGCCGTCGACAACCCCGCCGATATCTGTGTGATCTCTGCTCGTCCCTATGGTCAGCGTGCTGTCCTGAAGTTCGCCGCTCACACTGGTGCTTCCCCAATTGCTGGACGTTTCACCCCCGGTAACTTCACCAACTACATCACCCGCTCTTTCAAGGAACCCCGCCTCATTATCGTCACTGATCCCCGAACCGATGCTCAAGCCATCAAGGAGGCGTCATATGTCAACATTCCCGTTATTGCCCTCTGCGACACCGATTCCCCAACCGAGTTCGTCGATGTTGCTATTCCAACCAACAACAAGGGTCGTCACGCTATTGGTTTGATTTGGTGGTTGTTGGCACGTGAGGTCCTACGTCTCCGTGGTTCCATTGCCAGTCGCGAGGCTGAGTGGGATGTTATGGTCGATTTGTACTTCTACCGTGACCCCGAGGCCGAGGAGAACAAGGAGGAGGAGGCTGTTGTCAAGGAGGAGGCAGTCGCCGAACCTGGCTTCGGAGGCCAAACTGGTGGCGCTGACTGGGAGGTCTCTGGTCAAACCGCATTCGCTGGTGCCACTGCACCTGTTACCGGTGAAGCTGGTGCTGGATGGGAGGCATCCACTGAGGAATGGGGAGCTGCTGCACCAGCAGGAGCACCAGGAACTGAGTGGGGTGCTACCGATGCCAAGCCAGCTGAGCAATGGTAAATCACACCAGAAGTCTTGTTTGCTGCGTAGGGGATGTTTTGCTCGTGGAAGGGTCAACTTGCTATGGCGCTTATGAGGGAAAGATACTCTGCAGCTGATGACTAATCTGTCCAGTAGTAGAGGGAATGCCCTGTGCTATTCAAAAGGAGTGGACTTAATAGTAACTCTGCCCTTTACTCTTTTCAGACGTGCATCTAGTGAAAAAGCAAAAATTCAACTTAGGTCTGATCTCCTTTCATTTTGTGATTCGTGATTTGGCCTTGATCAGTGATGCTGGATCCAGCCGATAGATTGTGGATTAAAATTCCGTATTTAAAGACGTATTAGATGTTCTTGGACCGCACAGTACAGGTTATCATCTATAGTGATAACAGAATTCTTATCCCAGCAACTTCAGAATATCACTTACTTGCATGCGGCCAGCCTCATGTTCTTAAATGTTGCACAAACCAACAAATGGAACCATAGAAGATCCCAAAAAATGTTGGCTCGGTTTACATAGGAAAGTAGGCTAATTCTCCATAAATTTCATGAAAAGCCAACAGAGAAAGCTGTGTACTTGATTCGACTCTTTCGAGGCTTGCATAGCAGTTGTAATAATAATTGATTAGTTCAGAATCCAGTAGTCGCAGCGGGCATAAGAAAAATCGGGTATATGTAGGATATTCGTCGTCAATTTTAGTGCACCATTACCCTGACAACTCTACCCGAAAGGTAAATTTTCTCAGTCCAATAGTTATTCATGACGCTGGGCGAAACGTGCCACAAATTAGATCCATTACAAGCACTATAAACTAATATAACCAACTATTTTACTTGCTGCACACACAACAACAGATACTAGAAAAGTCTCTACAAGACCAGTCGGAGGAAGAAGTGGTATGAGATATTGCACTGAGTGGACTAGGAGTTCTAAGGACAAATCGTGGATCCGAGAACACTAGATTTTGGGTTGAAGGGACTTTTCAAGGCATAAAAAAAACCACAGCCCAAACTTCTGAGTTTGCTTAACCAAAGCTGATAAGATATCACATTTTTAACTTTCCAGATACCGCATAAGCTTCGGATTATTTTATGGGGCCTTCACCCCTTTTTTAAGCGAGATCTCTGTCCTGGATCCAAAAAAGAGAGCTGAAAGCACTTGACCAGCTTTCTCTCGATCTTGGAAATATCCTGCAGATAACTGTCAACACCACAATTTCCCTAAAGATATTAAAAAGTCGCTCATTACATAGAATCTCTGAACTTTTACTGGATTTGACCTGTGATAACCACCACTTATGGCTCCGATAACCAACCACGGACGGCTCTCAGTAGAGCAATATAATACTAAACAAAACACACGGTTTCAAACCATGTTTAGTTTATTGTTGCTTGGAATCTTTTTTCTAATCATAATGAAGGTGCCAAATATGAAAGAAAAAGAAAAAGAAAAAGAAAAAAGCCAAACCTGTAACCCTCCTCCCCGGTAGGGGAGGGTTCTAGGAATCCCCGGTCGTCGAAAGGCTTTTCTCCGCCAGCCGATAGTATAACCACAATTCTAATACTCTTTCGAAAATGTCCTCATATTTGGCAGTTATCCGGTGACCATTCGACAAGCTATCCTCCATAGTACCTACTGTGACGATCGTGCCAACCGCCGAACTTTGGTCACCCAGTTCAAGCTCTAAAGTAAAGAGAGCAACAAGAACACCAAAGAGTGTGTTTACACTTTTGTATAAGCCGCTTGGGGGGGTTAATATATATGCACTTATGAGTTTTAAGGGCAAATTTATATATTGTGCAAACTGGCTGAGGAAGTATGCAACGTGATAAAATCATACAAAGTGCATCCGATACGCGTTTTTGGTCTTCTGATTTTTTAGCAATATAGATATAAGAAATAAAACAGCCATGAACGGCCCTGCAAAGTTATCACCTTCCTTCAGTAATCGCTTCTTGCTTTTAAGATTAATGGACGGTTACATGTTTCAGTGTCTACAATACTTTCTTAATATTGTACGGCGTATAAGTAGGCTTTATCGGCATATCAGCTTTTCATTTTACAAATTAAATTAGATAAAAGGGAATAGCAGTTAAAATTCCCACTCTATTTCAACATCTCACATTCAGATAATCACATTAGCAAATCTAACCAACTTTCTTCTGTTGCTATAGGCATATCCGCACTAGTTCATGCAACACCTCTGATGTTACTTGGAGAAGTAAAAAGGCAACCGTAAGCTATATGACCCATGAGTTGCTTTTTTATAAAAAAAAAGAAAATACATCAGCGTTGTATTTACTTGGCCACTTTGCCTTCAGAAGAATAAGACACTCTTCACCATAATAGAAAGAACCATAGGCATGATCCTTCATGAGCTCTAGCTTCTGAGCGTGTTCTACAGATGAAACTGCGGGTCATGAGGTACGAGATATTCAAGCTTAAATTGAAAGAGACGAAGACGACTACATAAAAAAGAAATGCGTGTACGCGTTGCGTAGTATATACAAAGAAAGGAAACATTCGGGTCCCGAACCTTTTCGAGATCTTGAAAAATTTGACACATTCAAAGAATCTTGAAAGAAGTTTATTGGCCATGACATCATGCAGAACACATATGAGCATGCATCCAGTTTGGTACAGGCTCGACAGGGTGGTGTTTGGGATTTGACATAAACAAGTCTGGCAAACCCTTCACAAACTTCAACCAAATAAGAAGGGAAAACGTGAATTGTATGTAGAAGAAGAATGTTGAAATATTGGAAGTTACCAAGAACATATACCGTCACCTAAGGATTGGTTGATTGTCCTATCTCTAAGTCAAAGCTCCTAAGGCGTCAAGCGAAATACCATTCTTGGTATCGAGATCAATGCTGACCTCCAACATTTCTTGGCATCAATCAAGGAAACACTTCCAGTAAGACACCAGGTCTGCAGGCACATCCATTAAGATCCTCTATGTCAAGACTTCTTAAGTATTGAACTCACGTGCCTCGCCCGCTCAAATCTCAAGACAGGGGGATTCAGCTTATGTCATTGGTTCTACAGTCCGCCGCCACTGCTTAAAGCTCACCTTCAGATCTCATAAGCACGGGGTCGTCATCTAGAGAAGCCACTCAAGAGTCACAGGTACCGATTGTTGGGATGCGTTTGATGCATGACCCTCTTTATGTCTCAGAAACGAACCAAATATCACCATCACGGGATCCTCTAAGACTGACAAGGAATGGGAAATCAAGCTTCCCCCCTCCACTCACAGTACTCACAAGCACCTTCAGACCCATTTCTTACTCTGTAAAAGTGGTGAAAAGGGCTGGATTACTAAATACACATACCCTAGAACCTGCCCAGAAAGGGCTCCAGACTCCCGGAAAGATAGAAAAGACACTATCCCATTTATAGCAAGCATACCACCCAAACCAGCCAGAAACACCCCAAAAGCAGTAAAAGGTGGGTAGTCTCCCCTCCCATAAGAACACCCAAATACCAGCCACCCATCCGTAAATCCTGGGACACCACACCTGTCGCTCCGGCCCGC
>Ga0247734_1000441_pt1 | contig 36606 bp, 31 predicted proteins | sample UWRJL103311B2_FD_180933 | JGI IMG/M metagenome (GOLD analysis project Ga0247734, IMG submission 180933) | Plant litter microbial communities from Arlington Agricultural Research Station in Wisconsin, United States - UWRJ-L103-311B-2 | ecosystem: Environmental > Terrestrial > Plant litter >...
GATTTTCCTCGCAAGCGAACATGATACAAGCGAATATGATATATGGATGGTCGAAGTAAATGCACCACTATCCGATATACCAAAGAAACGATCTCCAACTTCTAGATCTTCGACTTGAGAACCTACTCGTCTGACAACTCCAGAGAAGTCAATGCCGAGGGCGGCTTTCCAGGACAGAGAGTCAAAAGTTCCTAGGGCCAGCACAAAGTCCTTACACCATTAGCAGTAAAGTGTGGTTACCAACATCGATATATACGAGGAACCAACATACGAAGTCTACGAGAATCCCATGCAACCACTGTCGTCTCTGGATTAAAAACACATGCATTCACGTCTTGGATACCGAGTAGAAGCATCGGGCCCAAAAGGGAAAATGGGACCCATGTTCTAGTTCATGCAATTAATTATCTCAAACATCTCAACGCGTTTTCTCGTAGGTCATTGCCAACATAGATGCACCGGTCATTGTTGGAAAGTATTATTCGGAGAATCCTTGCGTGCTGAACACGTGAGGGCTCACCCACATACGCTGGAATCCAACACAGACGTGCGATTCAGCCTGCTTTGACAGCATCTCAAACATCTCAAGCATCCCACCATCACAGGGAAACTCATATCTCCTTAATTTCGCTGCGCTGCCTTGACTTTCTTATAAAATTCAGTATTTTTCCCGCCTCTCTCACCTATTCTTTCTGCAGTCCAAGTTGACGGTTTCAAAGACAGACTAATCAGTCACCATGGGCCTCTACACAAAGCTTCCAAGTAATCTTGAGGAGGTGGATGTGATCATTGTTGGTGGTGAGTGAGCTCGACATATCCAAGCCCTGATATACTGTAATGATAGAGATGCCTAATAGCTCTTGTAGGAGGAAGTGCTGGATGTATTGTGGCGGCTAGGCTCTCCGATGCCGATCCTGAACTCTCCATCTTGGTGATCGAAGGCGGCACAAACAACTTCGGAGAGCCACTGATCGTTAATCCCGGCTTTCTCTTCGCTCATATCCAGCCAGGGAACAAATTCATGCGGTATTTCAAGGGAAACAAGTCCCAATCCCTTGGTGACCGAGAAGCCGTTGTTCCTTGCGGTGGAGTTCTGGGTGGAGGCTCATCCGTGAACCTGATGCTGTACAGTCGTGCCCAGCGCAGCGACTTTGATGCCTGGAAAACTCCAGGGTGGTCAGCCGATAAGCTAGTGCCGTACCTTTAGAAGCTGGAGACTTGCCACGAGAGAGACGAGAAAGGCGTTCATGGTCATGACGGCCCTGTCCATGTCTCCGGCAGCAGATTCCGCTCTACCAGACTGGAGAGCGATTTCATTACGGCAATGAATAAGCACGGTTGCCCAGAGGTAAATGATATAAATGATCTAGAGACAGGAAACGGAGTCATGCGAGCATTGCGCTATGTTAACCCCGAGGGCAAGCGGCAGGATACAGCCCACGTGTATATCCATCCCAGACTCGCAGATGGAAAACATCCAAATTTGCACGTGCTCGTAGAATCACGGGTCGAACGTGTCTTGTTCGAAGGTACCAAAGCTATCGATGTGTCCTACAGCCCGAATCCTGCTTTCCAGCCCGATGTTGCTACTGATACCCGGACGGTGAGGGCGCGAAAACTTGTTGTTCTCTCTTGTGGAGCACCTGGAACCCCTCTGGTACTTGAGAGATCTGGTGTTGGTAGTCCAGATATTGTTCAGCGCGCAGGCATCGATCTTGTGGCAGACGTGCCTGGCGTTGGCCGTCATTACGAGGACCATCATATGATGACCTACCCGTATATATCGAGTCTGCAACCTGAGGAGACTCTTGACGCATTGAATGCCGGTAGACTAGATCTCGGAGAGTTGCTCAAAGAAAATCACAACATCTTGGGCTGGAATTCCGTTGATTCTCAGTGCAAGGTACGGCCGACCGAGGCAGATCTGGTTAACCTTGGACCAGTGTTTCAAGAGGCATGGAACACTGATTTCAGAGATATGCCTGACAAACCCATGATGATAATATCTCTTGTGGCATGGTAAGCTATCAGAAGAAGGCGGAATAGCCGTGGGATTTATTAACTGAAGGCTATTTTAGATTTACTGGGGACCCGAAAATCGTTCCAGCCGGTCAATAATGATCAGCCAGATTTTAACCTTGGATTCATGTCCGATCCTAATGGAATAGACCTGAAGAAGCAGGTATGGATGTACAAGAAACACCGTGAAATCATTCGCCGAATGCAAGTCTTCCGTGGCGAGCTTGCGCCTGGCCACCCACCATTTCCTGCTCATTCTCAAGCCGCACCTATCGTGATAGACTCTCCCCTAACGGATATTAAAGATATAGAGTACGCGGAGGACGATGCAATCATTGAGGAATGGATTCGTGCGCATGTCGACACTACATGGCACTCTCTAGGAACCTGCAAAATGGCCGCTCGGGAGGCACTTGGAGTCGTGGATCCATCCCTCAGCGTTTTCGGTATAGAAGGCTTGAAGATAGCAGATTTGAGTATTCCACCAATTAATGTAGGTGCGAATACCAATAACACTGCTATGGTAATCGGGGAAAAGGCTGCAGACATCTTCATCAAGGAGCTTGGTCTTGATAAGCACTAAAAATGGTGAATCGAATATTGCATTTGAATGACTGGCCGGTCTTTTCACGATTTTATGAAGATTTCACTCGTATGTAATATATTCGTAAGGAGCGCAAGATGTCGACATATTCTAAAACTTGTATTGTTGTTTTTACGAACTTTTAAAGCTCTTTAAAAGAGTCTGTTGACAAGTGAGTACACATTGACGAAGAAGTTGAGTAGATGGCTCGGGCATCGATTCGTACGGCTCTGGTCGCTCCCATACGACATTTGCAGTATTAACAATGTCTTCTGCCGCTGCCTCTAATTTCCAACAAGTAGTGAAGAGTAAAGCTCGAGTTATTTTGCACCAGCTCCAAAAGAATCCACTAACAAGTTAAAATGTTAGAAAGCATGTCTGAGAAGGCAAGGAAAATTGTAAAAGAAAGCAAATGGACAGAAATAATAGGGGCGATAGTGGTGACGGAGAATGCCGTCCGTATCTAACTAACCTTAGAAATCTCAAAGACGAGTCCACGGCCCTGTTGGTTGGTATGATCCATCCATTTCAACTTCCAAATATCTTGAATTGAAAGTTCTTCCCGCCTTTCTTTTTCTCAGTATGGTAGTATCTGCCTTTGCAACAAGATTCCTCTAGACGTTAGGTAATAAATCGCCGCGATAGCAGTTTGCTTCTTCTCTGTGTCTGGTTCGGTACAAGCAAAGGAAAGGTCTGCTCTGAATTTTTGACACAAGATTTAAGGAAAGCTCAAGTTCTATCTTTTGCGAGATTGAGGTCTACTTTAAGGACACTGAAGTAACTATGGATTATAGCTATTAGTTTCAAGCCATGCTGGATTTCGTAAAAGTCCTGCTCTGCCCACTCACCATCAGCCTGTCACGAAGCTCTTTGGTTTCTTTTGCAACCTCCTAACTGTCATCCAATGGCTGCTGGCTATATGCTTGGATAACCTGATCTTCCCTTACTCTCTATGCTTCAGGATCAGACTGAACGAATCTTCGTCTCCTTGGTGGAGCCATCGCACAAAGCGAAATCGTACTTTATGAATAGACAAAAGATTTTATCAAGTACGGAAAGGTAATGGATGCAGGCTTTGTGAAAGCGAGTGCGTAATTGCTTTTTGTAGGAGCGGAGCATAGAAATAATAAGAAGAGGATGATAAGCAACAGAGGATGAAATAGAAAGTTGTGAGAAAGATATAGTCACCTTGGCCAGAGGGAGGATTCCAAAACGGCTCCATTGGTCACTAGATCATGATTATCACTGGATGGGAGAGTAAGAATTAATATATATATAACTCAGTAATATGAGTAGGGAGGGTGAGGCGAGGTTGAGTAGCGGCTGAGCAGAGCAGCGACGCTGACTAACCGCGTTGAAAGCAAAGCTGTAAGATCCTCGTCTGAGATTACCCCGGAAAACCACTTAAGGTTACGCTTTGGTATTGCACTTTATTTATACTCTAAATATAGCATAAAATGTATTCAAGACGGGATAAATTTGATTTTATCATTTCTACGTTAACAAGGTTCGGTCGATTCTCAAAGTGGAGTTGAGTTGCTAAATGTAATTACATCCTACTCTTTATACACTTTTACGTTAGCGCAGTTTTATCACAATTCGATAGCTAGCCCCAAATATCATCTTATATTAAGAGTGGGGTGTACACACTCCTCTAATTAGCATTTCAGGTTTAATAGATATAGCTTCGAGCAGATAGATAAATGAATCTATTCGATTCATGGCTTGGTTTGAGATCATGAGGTAGGAAACTAGCCTTCCCTTCTTTGTTCCTCGCTTATATATATTACTCGGGTGTTATAAAATGGCTCTGATCAAGAACGGCAGACATTGCAAGGGAAGGTCATAAGACATAATATAAAATAACTACCAAAACACTTTAACTGTTCACTGACCTTACCAAAAACTCAATCCCCCTCTTTACAACTTCACTTCCTACGTTCTCTCCTGCTAAATCAAACAAATGCCTCGCCCCCTCCACGACGCCAAATTCAGACACCACATTGTTCTTTGCCAACTCCTTACAGAGCCTCTCACTTTGCTCCCAAGGAATAAGGTCATCCACCGTACCATGTACTAGGAACGTTGGGGTCTTATACTTCCCCTTCTGAATTTGTGCGTACGGGCTAATCTCCACAATACGTTCTCTTGCTGGCATATCGAAGGATAGAGTATTGGATTCGGACCTGCGTTTGCTAGGTAGGCCATTTAGTACAATAGGCAAGAAATGCGCTTTCCAGTTCATGTCAAGCACGATTCTAGAACGGGGATCAGCGAGCGAAAGCCAACCACCGACGGGGTGCTGGTTCGTTGGGGGGTTGTAGCTTGTTATAGGAGCGTCGTAAACACCTTCTAGTAGATCATATGTCTCAGCCGCAGCAGCTGCTGCGGTTCCGGAAGGGAAATTGGGTCGTGTCCAGCAGGCATCTTCGAAATCAGTTGGGCAGTAGAAAGCTAGTATTGCGTTTGGAGGCTCAAGACCATGTGCAGGCGCTGTCCACGCCAGCGTCATGGCGAGATGCCCGCCGGTGGACCAACCTACTACGACGACCTTAGAACCGACTATCTCAAGAGTAGGATAGCGGAGACGTCGGATAGATGGTAGCTCGGTGCGTGTCCAATGAAGAGCAGAGCAGACGTCTGCCATGGGTCCGTCTAATATATTAACTTCGGGGCAAAGACGGTAGTCTACCGAGACGGGAAGGAATCCGGCATCGAGAAGGTACTGAATGTGTTTTGGATTGATGTCGCTTCGAGAAAGCATAGTAAATCCACCCCCATGTACCATGAGAGCTATAAGACGATTGTTAATTCATATGTAGGTGAGAGTCTTGGCACTATTTAACACTTACCAATTGGTCGCTTCTCTGACGTAATGTTTTGAGATGGATAGTAAATATCAGCATACAGCAAATTATGTCCTGTCTGTTTGAATACCACTGTTTCAGTCTCGATACGTCGGATCTTGGACTTTGGGAGAGAAGAGTCGCGCTCCGCAAGGAATCCGGTGATGATTCGGAGGGTGTTCGATTCAGCCGTCTCACCGCCACTCCAGCTAACATATTTGAAGCCAGCTGCTTTCATGCTGCGTTCCCAAAAGTACTCGTCAGCTAGGACGTGCTTTCTACCATCTTTGTACAGCCACCAACCATCCAGCACTGTTGTTTATTGTCAGTAAACATTGGGATTTTGGGTAAGAGCGAACAGAGGAGTACATACAGCCAAAAACTAGATCAAACCAGAACATGTTCTTTGTGAACTCAACAAGAGACAGGAATCCATCAGGTCGAAGCATTTTTCGGATATTTGTTGTGGAATTGACCAGGTCAGTTGTAGCATGAATGCAATTGGTGGACAGTATAGCATGAAAATAACCGTGCAGTTTTTCTGGTGGCGTTTTCTCGATATCTAAGACCTGAAATTGCATAAATTTTACTCCAGCGAACTTCTTTTTGGCGGCCGCAACCAGAGATGGAGCAAGGTCGGTGAAAGTATATGTGACTGGGATTTCAAAACGTAACAGGAGCTCAACGATGGCTTTTGTTGTCCCTCCTGTTCCACCGCCAAGCTCGAGAATGTGAAATGGCTTGTTGCTGGTATGAACTGAGAAGGCTTTCATGAAGAAACTTTCCAGCTGCTTCGTAACTGCGGAGTACATTGGACCGTTAGTGTATACATCCTCTAGGAGTGTCCTATTTTCAGCACTGCGGAAAAGGAGTATGAGGGGATCAGCAGTCCCAGTGAGGCAGTCTGCAAGTCGTGATCCGGTTACATGCAAAAGTCTATGCTCCGATGCGTGCTGGGGAAAGTCCTTGAGGATCTGTTCATAGAGTGTTAAGGAGGGTATTGTAGGAAGGGGCTTGTGCGTCCGAACGAATCCGCCATTCTTGGCCTCAATTAAGGACGCATCTACGAGAATTTGGTGCAATTGCATCACTTCTAACTTGTGCTTTTGGAGATACTGAAACGAATGCAATGGTTGTTGCGGTGCTAAAGACTCGAGTGAGCAGCCAAGAGACTCGAAGGCCTCCAGTGTGTATGCCACAACAAGATCTGCTTGGGCAAGGTATGTTGTCGACCAGAAATGGGCAAACCCAGATTCTTTAGCATATAAATCATAGTCGGCTTTGATATTTTCAAACGCTTGTTGTGCACCAACCATGTTCGCTGATACATGCTGAGAATTAACTACACTCGATATGGCGACGCTTGGCACTGCCGGCTTTGTGGCCGTTATTTTTGGCGTAGTGTAACTTGGTTGATCGTTAGATAACGTAATATCAGGTTTAGATTCCAGCACCAGACTAGCAATGTCCCCAAAGGTGGTTGTTGGTGTGAGTTCCACCTTAGCTCCAAATTGCTTCTCGATGTCGTTTACCAGCTCAATACTAAGCAATGAATCCAGCCCCTCATCAGCGAGACAAGTCTCGTTTGACATTTTTTCTGATGTCTCTAGATGTTCGGCTATCATTTTAGCCAAACTTTGCACCAAATTATCATGAGATAGTGGTTCTTCAAACACGGAGGCTGGGGTCGAAACGGCAGAACTCGACTGTCCAGAACTAATAAGCGATGGCACTGCTGACACAGATGGTGGCTTGAAGCCCTTAACTCGCGGAGTTAGGAAATCGCACAAGGATCTGATGTCTTGAAGATCCTGAAACTCTGTTGGTGGAATATCAACGTCAAACGCTTGCCGAATCTCCCCCAAAACCTCCATGGCCATAAGTGAATCTATACCAAGCTCCTCAAGTGTGGTTTCACTGGTGAAAGTTCCCATCTCGGCATCAGCTACTTTGCAGAGAAGCTCGTACAGAGCAGATTCAAGATCAGGACCAGATTCTTCGGCTGCTGTCTCAGCCAAGGAGATGGTTGATTGGGCTGTGGGCAGCAATTGAGTAACTGTCAACGACTCTCTGCTTTTAGTCTCTGGTTTATTAAGTTCTATTCCTGACAGAGGAGGATTTGCCCGAGAAAGGACACGTGCAAGAGATCGAATAAGAACTTTAGTGAAATGAGCTCCAAAAATAACCATCACCAACTTCTTAGTTGCAGTGTCGAACACGAAGATATCATTGTTCACCTCTTTCTCGTTCAATGAGGTGTAATTTGAATAGACCATCCAGGTGGTTTGGTTTGGATCCGATGTTGCAAACTCTGGACCTAGTTGTACCGAATCAATCTTTGTACAAATGAAAACTTCGTCGTCCCCACATTCGCTCAAACTGTTGACATGTAGGCCAGCTACCTGGACAAAGTTATCAATGGCTAGTGGATTGCAGGAAGTATCTTCCATGATTCTGTGGCCGTGATGAGGGAGCTTGACAGTACCGACGACTTCCTTGTCTTTTGCAGATACGCTCCTGACTCCTTTGTAGTAATCTGCATATTGAACTACCTTGGCAAATACTTTATATACCAAGGCACCTTTCATAGACTCGGCCACTGGATCATTGATCAGGGATTCGTAATAATTGAAACGAGTGAGCCGTTCAAAACGGGAAAACGCCGCGCTCAAATTTGGGTCGCTAGGCTTTAGAAGGGTGAGCCTTCCAGTCGCATGCTCGATGGAGTCAGCGGATGATTCCCCTTGTGGCCTACTGATGATAGAATAGGCCCAGCTATGGGAAGTGCCATCCAGTTTTTTTAATAAGAGATTTATGTCCTTTCCCAAGTCGAGACCTAAGGGGGCTTTGATCTCCATATCCTCTAAACACGGTACATGAATTGATGATCCAGCAGAATTCTTAGAATTAGCCATGTTTCCAGCTCGAATCACGAGCTCAGCATATAGTGGAGCAGGACATAGAGGATTTGCTAGCACCGCATGTCCTCCTACAAACAAGCTCCACTCTTCACTATTCGGATCTATTACAAAAGTGGCGGTTCTTTCCATTAGAGTGACAAGCTCCAGAAGGACAGGAGCTTTAGGGATAGTGGCTGAAGTTGGTGCTGGTAGAATTTCAACACGAGCTTCCGCATAGTCCACCCATGGGAGCCAGTGGCGAGTTTTCTCAAACTGGTATGGTGGCAAGTTCATACAAGAATATTCGTTTGTCTGGCTGTGATGGAAGGGCCAGAAATGCACCTTGTATCCTAGTTTCCAAAGAGCGACCGTCGTCTGTGCTAGGTAGCCAACTGGATCAGAAGCAGGGAACTGCAGTGCCTGTAGATTGTGGGAGTTAGCTGAAGATCCAAGGGCTCGGCGAACCATATTCGTAATGGGGGATCCAGCCCCGGCTTCTAACCAAGTGCAAGGTCCCAGGCGGGCAATAATTCTGTCAACGGCCTGTCCAAAATATACCGGGGTACGAGTATGCTGTGCAATCAGCTTAGGAGAGGCAATCCGCCAACTTCCGATGTCCGAGCAAGTCTCCAAAGGTATAATCGGCTCCTGGAAGTTTATGGTCTCGGCAAGCGACTCTAACCCGTTAAGAATCGGTTCAGTAAACTGTGAATGGAAGCCATAGGTGACATTCAGCTTCTTCGATTTTACACATGCTAGTGACGACGTGGTTGCCAGTTTTGTCTCGAGTTCACCGATCGCTTCTATTGATCCTACCAGCACATAACTTGTAGGTCCATTGTAACATGCAATTTCAACAGTAGAATCGCCTAAAGACTCAATGATTTGTAAAACAGTGTCAAGATCTGTTTCCAACGAAATCATAGCCCCATGCTCAGGACCCCAATACTTCCGCATTAACGACGCTCGACCTGCAACTAGCTTCAGTCCATTTTCAATGGAGATAGAACCAGATACGCATAGAGCTGTGAGTTGACCGAAACTGTGCCCAACAATAGCGTCTACACGAAGTCCTGAATCTATCCATGCCTTTGTGCACGCATACTGCATGCTGAAAAGTGCGGAGTGCAGAATTACTACGTCGTCGATTGCCTCGGTTTGGAAAATTTCAGGGTAGATACCATGCAAACCCGAATTACGAAGAATTTTATCGCAGTAATCGAGATGCGCTCGAAGGCGTGCCGACGAGTTGAAAACTTCGAGTGGGAGGCCGACTGTCGTCCCAACTTGGCCGCCAAAAGCTAAAACAACAGGGAGAGTTTGTGACGGTATTTGAAGATGCGCTTGATTTTTGCTTGATATTCCTGTGGAGATGAAATCTTTTAATTCGCTTACACTGGAAACAGTTGAGGTTATTGCATATTGAAGCGTCCGGCTCTGCTTGTTTGCAAGATTGAAAGCCAAATCGGCTAACAGAGTCTTCCCAGACTTCATCAACGAATTATTCGCTACGTACTTCTGGAGGCGATCGCAATATGCCGTAAGGCTTGTCGGACTAGAAGCAGAAATAAATATAGGTAACTTGGAGGCCACTCTTGATGGCGACTTCAATTCGCTGTTTTTTGCGGATAATGGACTTTGACACACGAGAATAGCAGCGTTGCTTCCTGCAGCACCATAATTGTTGATGCAAATAGCACGAAACTGTTGTTCCCATGGTTGTGTGGATGTAGGAACAGTAATTCGATCTATATCTAAGGCAGGGATATTGGGATTAAGAGTTGAAAAGTTGGCCTGCGTCGGAATGATGCCTTTCTGAATCATGAGGACCGCTTTGATCAAAGCTGCAACACCAGAAGCACCCTCTGTGTGTCCAATGTTACCTTTGACGGAGCCCAAATATAGCATGTCTTTACGCTGAGCACCACCAAACACTTGCCTAATGCTTGCACACTCAATTGGATCACCCTAGAAAATCCTCAAATTAGTAACTTGTCTTTGGAAATACAATAAGAATAGCTGGAAAACATATGCTACTACTCACCACGGGAGTTCCAGTTCCATGAGCTTCCACAAAAGAAACTTTCATGGGATCTATATGCGACAAACGCACAACTTTTTGATACAGGTCGACTTGGGATGGACCATGAGGAACAGTAATATAAGTTTCATTCTTGTTCTGATTGACAGATGAGCCGGTGATGACAGCAAGGATGTTGTCTCCTTCAGCAATCGCTGCTGACAGTTTCTTCAATACAACTAAACCCACACCTTCACCGCGGCAATAACCATCGGCTTTGGCGTCGAAAGCTTTGGTAGGGCCAGTTGGGCTCAAGAATGTGCCAGCTTGGAGATTTTGATAGAAATTAGGATTTGTGAAAAGGTTCACTCCTCCAGCTATAGCTCGTGAGCAATCTCCGATGGCAATTGCTTTACAAGCAGCATCGATCGCAACCGCTGAAGACGAGCATGCTGTATCGTATGTCACGGAAGGGCCGGTCCAGCCAAAGTAGTGACTGATTTTGCCACTGAGAAATGCCCTCAGAGTACCAAGGGACGAGAATGCAGTCGGGGGGTGGGAGGCGACATTATCATTGTAGTCAGTTGCACAGACACCTATATAGCAGCCGATATCCTGTGGTGCGTTTCCAAACTCTCCAAAGTATCCGGCTGATTCCATTGCTTGATAGGCGACTTGCAATAGTAGTCGTTGTTGTGGATCCATCGAAGCGGCTTCACGGCTAGATTTCTTGAAGAAGCGATGATCGAAGGCGTCCACATCATTGACAAAATTACCAAAAAATTGTTCAGTTTCTGGGGTTCGTCGAAGTTTTGTCGTTGAAAATTTTTCGGGAGGCACTGGTTGACATTGTGATGCACCACTCCGAATGACTTCCCAGAATTCCTCAAGTGAGTCTGCTCCTGGAAATTTGCAAGACATACCAACAACAGCGATAGAATGCGGCGGATATTGGTAGTCCTCTGTAGTCTCTTCCAGTATTGGTGCCTCTTCGCCCGGTGTCGTAGGTGACGTGTCAGTGTTAAACTCTACAGCTCCCAAAGAATCGTTTAATCTAATGACTTTGAGATTTGACTCTCGAATAGTTGAACGCGGGATGATATTTGCAAGCCCAAAAACAAGTGCTAAAGGGCACTCTGCTTTGACAAGATCGTCAACTGCTCCTGAGATTGTCAAGTGCCAATTAGCTAATTCAACCAATAGAGACTTCAAGGCGATTTCCTCAAGAGCACCTTCTGTGATCAATTGAGCATTGGTATTAGATCTAAGCGGCACTAGCAACTGATCTGCAGTGGGTAACTGTAAGTAGCTATTATTTCGGGATAGCTTGATCAACTTTTCAAGAGCAGGTTGCAGATACCGGGAATGAAATCGCCCTTGAAGCCCAACAGGCTTCACCGCCAAGCCTTGAGAAGTCAGAGCTTGTTCAAGGATAAGTGACGTTTCTCGCGATGCGGTGATTGTTACAGAAGTGGAATCTGTTATAACGGAGATATATGCCTAAAGAATTAATAAGTTATCTATGATAGAATTCAACTGGAACTACAATAACAACCTACGTCTGGATAGTCTTTCAAGGTATTTAAGGCCTTATCTTTGCTTCCCACATCCGTCTTCCATCGCACAGCAAGACAAGTGGTCTCGTGTAGAGGTTTAGAAATTGATCCGTCGAGGTCAACATAAGCACCAATGCAAACTGCCAAACGTATTGCAACTGCGCCGAGGTCACTTAACTCCGTCTCATTCTTGGAGCAAGCAACCACGCTTGCAGTGAGGAACCCAGTGCAGAATCCCTGAACGCCACCCTCACTCGTGCTGGCGAGGATAGATGAATGGTTTCTTTGTGTCTTCCCTTTGCCGAGATATTGAAAATACTGAACTAGTTGTATAATGACCGTGAGAGGAGTAAATAAAATGTTGAGAAGATTCTCAGGTGACCATGTGAGTTCTCCTTTATCAATCCATCGTGACAACTTGTGTATTGAATCCAAGCCAGGTATGCGGTTTAAGTCTGAGTCTGACGACACTAAAAGATTCCAAATTTCTGGAAGGTCTCTGATGGCTCGGACCAGTACTGAAAGACGTGTATCATGAAGTAAAACTGTCCTAACTTCTGCAAGAGTTTCTCTGGAGAGAGATATGGCAGATTGAGGTCCAAAAACTAGTAGGGAGGGATGAGCCATATTCGGAAAGGTTTCGTTGCCTCGTACACTGTTGAAGTTTTTGCGTATTGAAATTACTAGAAGCTGTAAGTTTTGGGATATATGAAGGACCCGAATTGATATAAACTTGGCCGCTTATTGAGTTCCCTGTAGTAGTGCGGGTCCTAAGGTCCTCGCCAATATTTCCTTTACTCGGGTCTCCCTTTAATGGCATGAGTCAAAACTAGCCCCACTTTAGAAATGATATTCCTACCTAGGTGTTCTCAAAGCACTTCATTCTTTCATAAAATGGTTACCGTTGACTAATCGCAGTTAGATGTGCGCTGCAAATATTTTTATCGGATTTTGCGGATATTCTTCATATCTGATTATGTTAAGTTAGTATATAATATCTCATCACAATGCAAAAAGCACCTTAGCTGGTTTCATGAACTCATGAATTGAGTTGAAGTAAAGCAATCCAATATGCCATCTCGATTATGGTGGGGGATTGTGAGTAGGAGAGAACGAGGGGATGTGGGAAGGAGAGGGGAGGGGAGGGAGAGGAGAGAAGAGTCTGCATAAATATCTTCAAATTCACTTTCATCATAGCCTTTCTGTTTGTATAGATCCCATAACCATGTAGTAAAACTACTCTTCATCAGCAATGCTGCTCTCAGCCTCATCTCCGTAATCACTTTCATCTTCGTCATCGCTCTCACTCCCAACCATTTCTAATATCCGTAGGGAGTTCAACTGCTCGATTGCTTCCTTCCGGTAGCATTCAAGAACAGCTATTACGCCAAGATTTGGCGAGTATTTGCATTCCTTGGCTAGCCGTAATGGACGCAAAAACCGCTTGTTAAGTGGAAGGTGCTTATCTGCACCAGCATTTATCAAAAGTTGTACCATATCTAACTGACAGCGCAGAGCAGCTTCTTCCAGAGCAGTTGTACTAAAATACTGCCCAACCATGTTGACATCTGCCCCTCTATCAAGCAGTAACTGCGCAATTCTTAGGTATCCTTTAGCGGCCGTCAATTGGAGGGCTGTCCGGCCATTCTTCGGCGGCGCCGCATTCGCATCGGCATTGTAGTCCAAGAGAACCTGGACTAAATCAAGTCGTCCATAATCAACAGCAACTTGTAAAGCTGTCTGTTTGTTTGTATCAGGGCGGTTATCCACTCTTGCCCCCTTTGCCACAATATATTCTAGGAATTCTCTACTACATCCTTTTATAGCTAAACATAAGGTTGTAGCCTCATTATATCGCGTCGCGGGATTATTGCTGTCCATTCCGCAGTCTAGAAGGTATCTGGCAATATGATAATGAAACCTATCTAGAGAAACTTGTAATAAATCTGGTTGGTCCTGAGAAAGTGGGTTTATACCTGCACCTCTACATCTTAATAACTGGACCATTTCGAGGTTTCCTTGTTCCACAGCATGAAATATTCCAGTAACACGAAAATCAAATCTATCATACTCTGATGGTTCCAACGTTGACTTAATGACATCTATATAGTTTATGTCAACTCCAACAATGTCTAGTAAGAACTCGGTGATTTCAAATCGTCTCCAATAAATAGCTGTATGAAGAAGCGGCTCCAAATCAGAATCCAAGAGCTGGAGGGTCGAACTATTTGTATACTGAAATAAGAACTTGAAGATTTCTGAGCTCCAAATTTTAGGGAACATAATTGCCGAATGAAAAATTGTTGATCTTCGACGATGTGCATGTTGCACATACGTCGAATTAGTGTCATTAACTGGTTTGAGGTCGATTTCTACCCCAGCAGCTACCAGTTGTTTAATTCTTGTCAAGTCTGCCTTTCGTATAGCATGTAGAAGCTGGACTCGCATATATCGAGATTTAAGGTGCTTGTCGGTACACAGAGGTTGATGTTTCAGATTACTAGCTGCCGCCTCCAAAGATAAAATAGTAGGCCTATCAAGCTGTAGACCCCTCGCTGCTTCGAGGACCGTTGTACCGTAGTATCCAAAAGACGGGCTATTTGGATTAGCTTTGAATTTTAAGAGCATTTCAATTAAAGTATTGCTCTTCTTCTCTGCTGCTGCCAACAAAGCGGTACGGGGATATTTTGATGTTGTTCCGGGAGCATCAACTATTGCTCCTCTGTTAAGAAGCAACTCCACTGTTCCGATATCTGCATTTTCAACAGCTGCTTGCAGTGCAGTATGGCCAACATCCCCATATGCTGGTGCGTTGACATCGGCTCCATTATTAAGCAGAATCTCCACTATCTCAATATGGGCCTTTGTTGCAGCTACTTGGAGTGCAGTTCTTCCAGAAAAGAGCCCGTGCAGTCTCTTTGATACCTGATTAACATTGACATTCTTCTCTAATAGCAACTTTAGAAGCTCAACATCATGTTTATATACTGCCACCATCAAAGCTTCCACTCCCTTTATCTGTCCGTCATATGGGCCATCTGCGGTATTGAGATATGTTCCTGCACATATAAGAAACTTGATCATCTCAGTGTTATGCAGATAAACAGCATTTCTCAAGGCGTGGGGCTGAACATGAGCACCTGCTGCTACAAGCAGTTGAGCGACAGGTACTGAATTGCAGTATGACAATAAATAAAATGAATGTTCAGTCTCAAATCTCCTCACATCTCCAATTAATTGTACCAGAAGATCTACTACTTCAATTTTATCGGCATTGATAGTAAATTCTAATAATTTTTTTGACCCTAACAGAAATCTTTTGAGTCTTCTATCCATGTCGAGAAGATTTTTTGTAAGGCTGAAATTGCCTGCAAACAGTCCAGCTTGTAACAGCTCGTATTTGAATGCTTCGACAGTTGGAACTTTAGCTTGAAACAGCATCTTCATGCTCTCAAATGGAATGTTACGGGCTATCCATAGCATAATTGGTGACATAATTGGTGCAGGATATCCCCATTTAGTCCCATTAGAGTTCAAGTAAACAGCCGTTGTCAATAAAAATGATAGGGACTCCGACTGGGGTGGCCCAAGCAATATTTGCAGAGATTTCACCTTTTCGCCATCGGTCCTTTCTGGCATATCCAAAAGTCTTTCATGGAGGTGTTGCTCACGATCCCTAAGCTCATCAAGAGAATCTACATCTCTTCCCGATAAGGTTCCAGATAGGAACAATGTAGAAAGCGAAGGGGTGAGATAAGTGCTTTCGGAAAATGGTGGGTTTTCCAGCATGTTCTCGGGGCTTTCTTGCAAACCAATTGAGTTGCACTCAAAAAGAGTATTTGCATCTGCTGCTAGTAGACGAGGAGATGGAAGGTTTAATGTATTAAATCCGACACTCTCTTCGCGAACCAATCGACTGAACTTTTCATCTGAGTTATATAGTTAGCCAGGGAGGCCATGACAATGCCTTTCTGACCTACTCAAATTCAATGAGTCGCAAGAATTCAGAAACTCAATATATGGAAGCTCCCTTTTTACTGGGGGCGGAAACTCTCTCGAAGTAGCTATGTTCGAGAATTCCTCGATACGAACATTACCGGATATTAGGTTCGCTGTACTCCGCCGTTTCTTTGTGGTGTTTGGATAGCTGACTGGCTCGCGTACTTGAATATGGAGTGGTACTGCGATATCTGGAGTTGCCTGAGGAGCTGATGGTTCCTCAACAATATGATGTGGTGATTCTTGAGGGGGTGTATAAACTAAAATTCCAGGGGGGGTCTTTCGCTTTAAACCTGCAATTTGTTATTGATTCGAGATTCGTTGAGCATTGGGTTTTATACAGGCTTACTGGTATGATATATACTATGCAATTGACCAATTGAAAAGCGGGATTCCGCTTTTTTGATCTTCTCAGCTGTGACGACTTTGTCGAACAAAGTGACTTCCGAAGGCTTATTATGCACTTCTCGCTCGTGCTTTTTATTCAACACATATGCCCATTCATCTGTGGAAATGTTTTTCCTAACACCCCAGCCTTTAAACTTCTTCTCATACTGAGTTTTTCTATTGTCACGTAAGTCAGTAAAGTATAAATATAACAGATTGACAATAGAGCATACGACGCGACAAAACTATACTCAGTCTTCATATGCCACATTACTTCATCGAGGCTTTTATTGTCGCCGACGAAAAGTTTTTGCATAGTTATCTTGTGGCTTTCCCATTCCGTGGCGGACGCTGCTTCTGTCCTCTTAGAAGACATTGTGGTTCGATTTCAGAGTGTGTTGTTCGGGCCTTGCGATATCAAGAAAACGAGGTTCGGTTTTTGGAAATATTCATGCTTTGATCAAATATGTATAGTTAAAATCTTCATGGTTGTAAGGCTCGGGGGAGTGCTGAACGTGTTTGATTCTATTGGCTGTCTCCAAAACCATATGCCAAGGTTTCGGCAGGCGGCCCAATGTTTGATTTGTCCTACCATCTCTATTTTGTAGACGAGGTGCACAAGCCGACGTTATGTCACACCTTCTCCCGCTGCGTCCACCTAGCACAGCGTCAGTTTCATATACACACTATGCTGCATATACCTATCCAAGCGATCTGACATAAATTACGTCTGACGCCTCCGTAGGATAGATAAGGCTGCTCTAAGCTGGATCCCGCCCAGCTTTGGTGCAGTTACTGTATAATTGGTCAGCTCATTGGCCCTGCTCCTATCAAGAGACCTCCCCTCCCTCTATCGTCAGCACCACACCACATCTGTAACATATCCGTTGAATCTACAGAAAGCAAAGTAATGGCCACTTCAAAGCAGAAATCATGAACAAAACTTCTATTTGTTGGTCTAAATAAGCCGTAGCCTATGATTTTACCACCGGCTAGTTAGTCCTGCCGCGCAACGGATACGCCTATTAGATACGCGTCGCATTCACATTATGCAGATGCTGCTCCTCCTATCTCAAGACCAATTGCTCGCCTAGGGAGAATTATCTTCCAGCAACAACGACAACGACGCTGATATGACAACAGTACCTAGCCTTGATAATAATGTTTATCTAGTTACATTACAGCCAAAATTTCCGGTTAACGTCAGCAGTCCTAATTTGTTCATTTAGAAGGCTCTTCATTCAGTCTCTTGAGCCCCAACGATAATTGAGTTCTCAAATATCAGTTTGGGCATTTTAAAGTGAACTAATCACTATTATATGGGAAGTTAAGGTTTGTTGATCAGAGTGTGTCAATTTCAATGAAATATCTTGGCAGTTGTTGTGAGCTCAAAAGCTAGGGGAGATAAAATCATTAACACTCTAGGTTATCATCTAGTTATTCGAAGTACCCAAATTCCTATCCCGATATTCATTCTATGATCACATTCCAACGGACAAGAATTGAAGATCATATTTTAAAAGGCGGATGAGCCGAACGTCACATTGTTTTACCAATTCTATGGAAGAGATCTTTTTGTCATAATTAGAAGCAAAATATTTCTTTAAAGAGATTTTAACGAGGGTATGTTGTGCTACTACTGTATTGCATCCTTACTTGCATTGCAAAGTAAACCCAGTTCAGGCTATGCGACACAAAAGTAAATCGTGGATACAAATTAAACTCTGCTAGTTTCTTGTCTTAAGGTGTCATGAGCATCTTCTTCGGCAATCATATCAACCAGATCTGTAATACCAGTAATCTTAGTCACGATAGCGACGGCGTATAAATCACCGCTAACATTAACGGCGGTACGGAAACGATCGATGAACCAGTCTATGGCGACGACCACGGCGTACATCTCAGTAATGGGTACCTAGTAAAGATCAGTTTATATTTCCGATAAAAGTTGGGAAAGAAAGGAAAAGTGGAAGAAAAGTGGGGCATACCTTGATAGCCTCAGCAATCATAATAGTGAGAACGAGGGAAGAAGATGGGATTGGAGTCGTGCCAATGGATGCCAAAGTAGCTAGGACGATAACGATGATATAGTTCACCGGTGTGATAGTAATTCCTTGAGTAGAAGCAAGGAAAACGACAACAACTGGAAAGTAGATAGCAGTGCTATTTTCACTATTAGCGTGGAGTAAATATTAACAAGGAAAAGAAGAGAGGCTTGCCCATCCATATTAATCAAACAGCCAAGAGGAATCATAAACTTGATAGCAGTCTCTGGCAGACCACGAGCACGGGCGCATTTTATTGTCATAGGAAGAGTAGCTGCTGAAGAGGCGGTCCCCCAGGCAGTGATCCAGGCAGGACCGCATTTTCCCCAGAATGAATATGGGTTTTCGCGGACAATGCTAAAGTAAAGGATAGGATAGATGACCCAAAGGTGGAATAGCATCGAGGTAACCGATGCACCTGTATATATTGTTAGTTCTTGGATGTAAGAGTGAGTTTTAAGGATGCTTACCTATCAAAACACCTAAGCTCTTCCCAACAGCTGTGAGGTCCAATTTAAATAAGTTTGGCAAGATCAAGAAGAAGACACCGAAAGGAGCGATTTTAACAAGAAAGCCAATGATCTTGGTAATAATTTTCTCGACTTCTTCAACAGCACGGAGGATAGAGCCAGGCTTAATCAGATACCCAATAACAATCGATGCCACAAGAACGGCGAGCAGGGTATTTTCAACAACAGATGCTGCGATATTGTCTGTGATAAAAGAGTTGCAGAGCTCGACGACAGTGTCGGCGATGTCGACTTTTGTTTTTTCTGGATCTTGCTCGTAGAGATCATCTTGACTAATAGTTACATCCATCACCTTCACCCATCCTTGTGAGACTACTACTGTGGAATGTGCAATTGCAATCAAGGTTGTGGCAACATAGTAGATGACAGCCCACTTAGCAACATTTCCTCCGGTCTTGTGCATCTCCTTCAATCTTTGCATGGCGAGGATCATGGCGGTAATTATCAAAGGCATGACTGGGTTATGTCAGCATAACTGACCGGTAGAGACTTTTTTAGAATGCAACATACCAACAGCCTTCAAACATCGAAGCCAAAGCTGACCTGGAATTCCAAGAATTTTAACCACAGCTTCTGGAACTTCATTGACCGCAGCAGTAATTCCAAGACCGAGAGCAATGGCTAAAACAGCGGCGATCACGATTTGAGTTGCAGAACCTGCTTCGAAAACCGAGGCGTACCATTTTCCATGATGTTTGGACCTGACAGGTTCAGCAGTATTGTCCGAGGTATCGGTTGACACCTGGGAGACCCGCTGCTGGTCAGATTCTTCACCAATATACTTGGAGTCGGCGGGTAGTTTCTCGGCCATGTGGAAGAGATAATGATATTACAGAAAATGGCCTGGTATCGTGATGCTGAGTTATCACGCATGGAAGACGATAGGTACTGGCTTGAACTGTGAACATGGATAAACAATACAGCTACGACCCAGACTGAAGAGGGGCACAGGCTGCATATATATAAGAGAACATATCTTAGGCCTCAGCTGTGGTACAATAATAACCATCGCAATACTAGCCACAACCAAACACTGAACTTTCCTTGAGAATGTCGATCATCCCCATGGCACCCGTCACTTTGCCCTTCCCCACCTATCATTTGTTCTTTTCATCTACGTGCATACTGTTCCTAATAGGAAGGCCAGTGTAATCAAGACCCTGGGCTTCCTTGGTTTCGGCCTTGATTATGTACTTGGAAGGGTATTGGCATGTTGGATTGGGATTTCATGGCAACCACCAAGCCAAACCAGGCAGCACTTGAAATCTTGGGAGTAATCTCCAAGGCTGTATTAGATATAGACTAGTCAATAATGTTACGCAGATTTCATTAACAGTGCTGTACCTTTGTAAATAGACAGAGCTGATTGCTGGTACTGAGGGATTCGAAGGTTCAGGGGTCTTTCCAATACGTGATATATATTCAAGTAGTAGTAGGTAGGTCCTAGGTCGTAAGTATTGAGCACTTACTAGGCAATACTCTACATTGGCTCAGGGGCACCTGGCGAAGATAAGAGCTGTAAGCTCAATATCATCTTATTGTAGGTCAGGTATGGAGAAGGGAACTTGGCGGAGCAGCTAAGACCTCGGCAGCGCTTGGCCTGGCCAGCTTACCAACTCCAGTCACGTACAAGTTAGAATTATATGAAAGTTGGTATGCTATCATCTGACAAGGCTCTTTTTCTTTCTGCTTATATTGGAAGATAATGCTCTAACAAACTTACTAGAGCTTTTCTTTCGCTCCAAAGCGGAATCTCTATATCTATTTCTATGCCATGACTTGATTTCGACTGCGTTAGGACATGCTATTTCTGAGGAACATAAGTTCACTATCGCAAAGTGATATTTACCATGGTTTGTTTCAAATCTGTAAAACAGAAGTCTTCTTATTGAAGCAGTAAATATGTTTGTTGTTTGGTAGTCAAGATCATAACTACGACAAACATGGTCAGAGAGACAAGGAAAGCCAGTAAGTTATGTGATATATACGAGCATAAATAGTGTAAGTAATACGCTAGCGTGTGAGAATTCCATAGGACTTTGGCTGTGATGTTATCACCACCAAGACCTAGTATGGGCAAATAATAACTGCCAGGACTAAATCCTCCTCCTCAAGTGGAATGGCGGCTCTCGCTCAGAAATCGAAGAACAGCCACAACTTGCCACTTATCTCACTATTAAATTAATATTCCTTGGCATGAATCAATGTTGACTATTGGCTGCTCGATCCTGCGCCGCTAGGCGGGTGTGTTGATGTACGATATACGATTTTGATCGTGTGTACGGCTTGGCAGGCGGAATCTGGGAACCCAGGATTCCAAGTGTTTGGCGCCAAGGGTAATATTCTTGAGTTTTCGGTCTCCCTCTAGCTAAGTGGTTCCGGGCTTCTGTTGTAACCATATGCACACTGGGCATCCTTGGATCTTATCAATTAATATTGACGGTGGCTAATTAGCAAAGTCAGTCATTCTGGGACTTGACGCCGCAATTGTTCTGGCATCTGTTTGTCGCACGCACCGTGAAGAAAAAACTTACAAGACATTGTTGCCATCTTCTTAACTCCATAAAATCCTAGTGTTTTTGAGCGCATGCTTGTACATTCATGTCGTCTCTCTGCTGCGAATAGTCACTGCATGGTGAATAAATAATAGTTACAATTTCATATGATGGTTGAGCTAGCGCAGCGACCCACTGATAGCCAAGTGTCAGAAAGTTGATACAGAGTCGACACAAAAAGGTCACCAGTCGCGTCTTATTAGGCAAATCCAATATCCCAATAGTAGTATGCTGGTTCTGTCCACACATGCGATTCGGCAACCTGGTAACTGGGTTCATCAGCCAAGCTAGACTCCTCAATAAGAATGGCTATGATAGTAGATCCAGAAATCTGAAATATAGCAGTTGAAAATAGGAGTTGCCAACTCAGTTTGTGTTGCAAAGACAATTCTTGTTGAGAAGAAATGTTAGACCGAGACGTTAGATATTTCCCAACTAGACATGTACCTCCAGAGAAAAGTTCTTGAATACTGAACTTCAAAAGATATCAGGCCTATTGTGAGATCAGCTCTAAGTCATAGTACCCCTTTCCTCTTTGTGTCTCCTATATTCGACTTTCATTGATACGCTCAGGCTTTCTGATTTCCTCCATAATCATAAAGGCAAGAATATTCTGAAGAAAATACATCACAATCGTGTGTTTCCAAGTGAGAAAATATCTGGTATCAAAATCATAGAGTTCAGAGAATGATAGCCAGCGTTTCAAAAGGCCTTGCAGCGAGGCAGTTTGAGTTCAGTACAGAAAATTCTTGGCCAGCTGTGAATTTTCCCTGCGCAAATGTTAACCTAGAAATATTTTTTCTTGTACTAGACTACAGACTGAGAGAGTCCACGAGCTCAAATCCAAAAGGAATTGGTTAAGTTATCTCTGAAATATATTCTTTGAGTCTATAACCACATAAAAAAAACGTCTGATTATTATAAGATTATGCAAGCGTGACAGGAGCATGGAAATAGGAATATATATTTCTACTTCTCCATGGATAAAAAGGGGCTTATGAGCGGTGATGTCGTCGATCTCAAATTTTACACTTTAGTTTATGATGATTTTTGGTAACAGTTATATGGTCCTTTCCAAATTAAAACTATTAAAAGGACTACACAACACTAAATCTAACTCATTAGCACTCGTCCACAACGTTGAGGTATGAAATGATAAAAACAACCTACCCAAGGCTTCGGAATTCCCATCTCTAATCCTTCAATATTTAGAAAACAGTTGATCACAGAGAGTTATCTCGTCTGTTAGATGCTACCAATTCCATCCCTGGATCCTCTCCTAGACTCAATATTGTGAATCCAGGATCTCGTAAATTAAAAGCTAGCCGATACGTGCTTCTTCAAAAGTTAAGATTGAAATTCATGTCGTGATAAGTCTGTGAAGCTACTGTAATCAATGGGACTCTGTAAAACCAATTGAGTAGCATTTTCGGGCAAGATAATAATATCATACCGTTCCCAAAATCAGGGTCCAGACTGTCACGCATGCATCACTGTTGCTGTAATATCTTTAAAGTTCGTGTCAAATTTACAGATTCTTTTATTTACCCCTAAATTGAGATATCACCCAACGTAGACAGGAAATCATCTTCTTAGTGTCATATCCGCGACAGATCTAGCAGGTAGAATGTTGACGGCGTTTTCATTAAAGACAGAGGGCTCAATGTTCGGGGCTCTAGGATTTTAGAGAGGTCCAAAATCAAGTTACAGAAGCGCAGAACCTGGAAGAAGACGCAATTATCAGATAAAGCTGTCCTCTCATGGCAAAACATAGTCTCCATCAGACACAGAACACAAGGGTGAATAGCAGAGGAATATATGTCACGTGATAACACACAGTCGAGACGTAACTCCAGAGTTGCAATACAGTACACAAGGGCTCTGTAATAGGTAAGATAGTGTAGCGCAAACCTTTAGAAGCTTTGTGTTAGACTCAATGCAGTATTGTATTAGACTAGGTGACCTAGTTCAACCGTTGCAAGTAAGCTCAGCTCTTTAAAATACTTAACACCCATCTGGCTTAGATTTCATGGGTCCACCAGGCTCGCATCCCCCCACAGCGAGACTACTATCAGTATGATACAACAGAGTTATTCCACATTGTTGATTTTGTCAAACGGTATTAAAACGATCAAGTTGCACGATTAAGGTGCACTCTAAGTAAAACCGCTCAAATCCAGGAACGTGTTACGCCCGTACGGCACGGTACTCGGATAGAAATTGGTCCCATGTACCCGTCCGTGCCGCCATATTCTGCCGACGGCGTATTGTTTCTTGCGCTAAAGTGCGTAGAAACTAGGAAGGGCATGGCATTTACTATTTATTAGTGGATGCATCTATGGCGAAGCACGTGTTTTAGAAGATACATACAACCCAGTAAGGTGAGTTACTCACTCACTAACAAAACAATTCCGGACATTCCCCAAACCAAGATCCGGGACGTGCGGGTGTTTGTATGTGCTCCACCTCAACTCAAGCTTTCTATCCGTCTTCATGGGACAACTTTCCCACCGTGCCGCTACGCTTTGACATATAGGATCACGCGGCTGCGGCTCAGTATCCTTTGATCCTTGAAAAAAGTATCCGTACACCAACACACATACATATATAGAGATAGAAAGATAGAAAGATAGATGTTTGGATCGAAGCACACATATACATATAAAAGGTTATAAGGAGAAGGATAAATCACCTCTGCTATCTCTCCATACCAAAATACTAAAATACTCATCAAAACAACAATATTCCCTCAAGCACGCATAAGATGTCTGCTCCCCAAACCCTCTTGATCACCGGCGCCACTGGAAAGCAAGGGTAAATAACAAATTCCATATTTTTCCAATTTCTCTTTCGGAAAATGCGATACACCTTTTGCAACACAAAATATGGTACTAACGCTTTAATTTTACAGTGGTGCAGTCATCCGTGCCCTTCTAGAATCAAAGGCAAGCGGCCAGAATGATTTCAATATCTTTGCAGTTACTCGATCCACAAAGTCACGAAGCGCCCAAGCCCTTGCATCTCATTCGAACATTACTGTGATCGAGGGTGATCTTGACCAACCAGCCGCGATTTTCGAGAAAATCGGCCCTGTCTGGGGCGTTTACAGCGTCCAGATAGCTTCACCGGGCACGGATACCGAGGAAAAGCAAGGCAAAGGCCTCGTCGACGCGGCAATTGTTAATGGTGTTAGTCACTTTGTCTACTCGTGCGTACTTCTTCAAATCACCTTGGTGAACTTGTTGTGTACATGGATTCTAAGTTAACTTTCGCACAGGTCGGGTGATCGAGGAGGACCAGTCAAGTCCCCTGAAGACCCCACAGACGTAGGCAATTTCATTGCGAAATACAATATCGAGAAATATCTCAAAAAAGCGGTGATAACCAGCAAGTCAGAAATGACCTACACGATCCTCCGGCCGGTCACGTTTTTTGAAAACCTTACCACGGATAGACATGGCCTCGGGTTCGCTCGAATGTGGGAGCAAATCGGAACGAAGAAACTGCAGATGGTGTCTACAAAAGACATTGGCTGGTTTGCTGCCCAGGCATTCATGTATCCAGATCCGTACCGCAACATGGCTCTGTCGATCGCAGGCGACGAACTGACACAGCCAGAGGCAGCTGTCATCTTCCGAGAGGTTGTTGGGAAGGACATGCCCCTTGCTCCTTGTCTGGTGGGATCCGCGCTCAAATTCATCATCAAAGAGTTGGGCCCAATGTTTAAGTGGTTTGAAGAAGCCGGATACGGCGCAGATGTTAAGGAGTGTAGACAAATGAATCCGGGCATGCAGGATTTTCGTGCCTGGCTTATTGAGAGCAGCGATTTTTCAAAGAAATAGAGGAGACAACAGAAGACATGGATAGACTGTCCTATTAAATCCTACGCACATATGAACTTACTGGCTCATATGTTTTGTGATGATCAGTATCGTATTTTCTCATGTAGCTTTCTCTACCCTCCGATAATCCTACAGTATGGCACCATGTAGTTTCCGAATGTACTGTATAAAACTTCAAGAGTTGGAGACTTCCATATCAGTTCTCGAGTCTAAACTCATCTAGAGCAGGCTTTTCAATTGCACTAGCCGAAGAAATTGGTCAAATTCTGAGGCATAACCAGTGAAAAGCCAACAACCGTAGAAAAGTTCAACCTATACAAATCTATCCAGAACAAATATCTCACGGGCAGTGGCATTTGATCTGTAAGAGCAGCGAATTGTTTTGTGTCCCATTATTTCTACCTCACAATCCTAAAAATCCGTTACTCGGCCATTGTAGCTCCAGTCACTTTTCTCCCCCCATCTCAACGGCTCATTCTTCGGTCCTCCCACTTCCCCCGTCTTCGGATTCGTGTCACCCTCAAACTCCGGCTTCGCCCCTCTCCTTACATCTGGATGTAGTTCTGTTCCTTTCCCTTGTGCCTCTATTCTCGCCTCTAATATCCCGTCTGCATCTTGTCCCTCTGCTTGCACAGCTGAAGCATCTGTTGTGGTGCCCTGGACTTGTGAAGCGGGCGATTGGTTTACTTGTAGTCGTGAGCTGGATGGAGTCCTAGGAGTCGAGAATGCCCCTGTAGAAGTCTTTTGGAGACGCTCGAACTCCTCTTGTTCTTTTGTTGGTAGACGGGGTGGTGAGGGACCGGTTGCGAAAGCTGGGCGGAGGGTAGAGGTGGTGAATGTGCGGGAGTATTGAGCTACTCGGCGAGCAAGGATACGTGACATTTTGATGTGATCTTTTTGCAATTGTGAGGAATGGCGAGTACTATTTGTTGATGTGGGAAGGAGTTGTGACAAGTGGTGAAGGTATATTGAGGTGATCTATTGTTGACACTGGGGCGAAAGTTGCCGAGCCGAAAGTCTTTCAGGGGTTGATTATTCTGCCACTTAGTGTGGAAAAAGACGGGTGGTAATAGCATACTTTGGCCCGCAAAAGGAGTGGCGATATCATGGGTTTGGCAGACGTTAGGACTGAAAGCGGTAAGAAAAATGTCAGTGCTCCATGATCGGCGATAAAGTTTTGGAGGGGCACATAAGCACCAGATACTCTGGTTGACTCACTCTTGAACACACTTCTTTCTCACTTCTCCTTCCCCAATTGCCTATTCAAATTTATATCTACCCATCCGCAAACATGGAAGGACTCAAGAATACCTTCGCACAGTGCAAGAAAGACGGCAGAGTACGTCACTTCCGCAATTGCACTTTCTCCTACGTACAGTACATTTATTAATAGAATCATAGGCTGCCTTGGTGACTTATGTTACTGCGGGATTCCCAACTACTGCAGAGACTGTTGATGTTCTCTTGGGCATGGAAGCAGGCGGTGCTGGTTAGTTTTACTGCACCAATTAGAGAAATATACTGATTCACTGCCAGATGTGATTGAACTCGGACTGCCCTTCACAGATCCCATTGGAGATGGCCCTACAATTCAGAAATCGAATACAGTTGGTACTTCCTTGTTACTTTTGGCAGCATACGCTTAAAATTTCAATAGCAAGCACTGCTAAATGGTGTAACGGTCACTTCTGTTTTACAAATGGTACGAGATGCTCGAAAGAAGGGACTGAGGGCACCCGTGTTGTTCATGGGCTACTACAATCCCATTCTGAGATATGGTGAGGAGCAATTGATCAAGGACTGTAAAGAGGCAGGTGTAAATGGCTTTATTGTCGTCGATTTACCACCCGAGGAGGCTGTTTCGTTCCGCAACCATTGTGCCAAACAAGGGTGAGTCAGACTCATAAATATTACCCAAGGCAATACTAATATCATGATATAGGTTATCATACGTACCTCTCATAGCGCCCTCGACTACCGAATCACGTATGAAGCTTCTCTGTAAACTCGCCGATTCTTTTCTATATGTTGTTTCGCGTATGGGAGTTACTGGTGCAACAGGGGCCATGAACGCTGGTTTACCAGATTTGCTGAAGCGAGTCAAGGAATACTCAGGAGACAAGCCAGCTGCTGTCGGGTTTGGTGTTAGCACTCGAGATCACTTTTTGAGTGTGGCCCAAATCGCAGATGGTGTGGTTATTGGTAGCCAGATTGTTAACACTTTGATGAATGCACCAGCAGGAGAGGGAGCTAAGGCTGTTGAGGAATATTGTGCAGAGGTATGCGGACGGAGAAATGTTCCGAATGGTGGGCTCACAAGAGAAGTTGGAATAGTGGAGACTTTGAATAATGCCGCGGAGCCTACTGGTGTCAGCGTTGACGGTGTTATTCATGAAAGTTCAGGACCCAACCTGGTCGACCAAATCGAGGCCATGAACACAGGAGAGAATCCAGCCAAGGTCACCACACAATTTGGCCAGTTCGGAGGTCAATATGTACCCGAAGCACTGATGGACTGCCTGTCTGAGCTAGAAGAAGGGTTCAACAAGATCAAAGATGACCCGGAGTTCTGGGCAGAATATAGAACATACTATCCATGGATGGGACGGCCTGGGCAGCTTCATCTTGCAGAACGCTTGACTGAGCATGCTGGCGGAGCCAATATCTGGTTAAAGCGAGAAGATTTGAATCATACTGGAAGTCACAAGATCAACAATGCCTTAGGCCAAGTACTTCTTGCACGACGACTTGGTAAGACAGAAATCATCGCTGAGACTGGAGCTGGTCAGCACGGTGTCGCAACCGCCACTGTCTGCGCCAAGTTTGGCATGAAGTGTACTATCTATATGGGAGCTGTAAGCACCTTCTTCCCATCCCTCCCAGATTTCCACTAACTCTAGAGCAGGAAGATGTAAGAAGACAAGCTCTCAACGTATTCCGCATCAAGCTCCTGGGTGCTCAAGTTATTGCCGTTGAAGCAGGAACTAGAACCCTCCGCGATGCTGTTAACGAAGCCATGCGCTCCTGGGTAGTCGATCTTGACACCACCCACTACGTAATTGGATCCGCAATTGGTCCCCATCCTTTCCCGACTATAGTCCGCACTTTCCAGTCCATCATCGGTAATGAGACGAAAGCTCAAATGCAAGAGAAGCGCGGTAAACTCCCCGATGCAGTTGTTGCTTGTGTAGGAGGTGGAAGCAATGCCACAGGCATGTTCTACCCCTTTTCCAAAGATCCCAGTGTCAAACTCCTTGGTGTTGAAGCTGGAGGTGATGGAATCGATACTAACCGGCATGCTGCTACGCTATCGGGAGGAACCAAAGGCGTCTTCCACGGTGTGCACACCTACGTTCTCCAGGATCAACATGGGCAAATTTCCGACACACATTCCGTATCCGCAGGCCTTGATTACCCTGGTGTCGGTCCTGAACTTGCATCTTGGAAAGACAGCGAACGTGCGAAATTCATTGCTGCTTCTGACGCAGAAGCATTTTTGGGCTTTAAGATGATATCCGAGATGGAAGGTATCATCCCAGCATTGGAGACTGCGCATGCGGTGTTTGGTGCTGTGGAGTTGGCAAAGACCATGAAGAAGGGTGAAGATATTGTCATTTGTCTGAGTGGTCGTGGTGACAAAGATGTGCAGAGTGTAGCTGAGGAGTTGCCTAAGCTGGGGCCTATGATTGGATGGGATTTGAGATTTTAAACTTTTAATTCTGCGAGGGTGAAGAAAATCTGGGGTCATAAATTATATGTATAGAGCCTCGGGGGTGTTAACATGCCGAGACTGGTAAACTTTAAAACAATCAAAAGTGTATACTCAATAGTTACACAAACGTAGTCTGACTTTATGCATCATCGTATTTCGGATCAACAGCCCATAGTCCGCTCCGCTCCGCGCTTATCAGTTAAGTACTCAAGCACCCAAAAGCTGCGAATATTTCCAGATTGAGCAGGTTTGTCACGCTACTGTTATTCTGCTCTACCACATGCCCAAGTGACGTGAAGAAAAGCTCGTATATGCTGGGTGCCAACTGCATACGCACATCAGAAGTTACCTCTTCTTTCGTTGGTTGGTATACTGGAACATCTTCTTCCAGCATTTTCCTATTTGGTATCCTGGAAGATACTTGATTAGCAAGGGTAATGAGACCCTAGGAATTATGTTTTATATGTCGATGTATTTACTCTGGGTTTAGAAAAAAGACTTGAGATGTTCAGCGATATCAACAGTCTCAAAGGATATCTTACTAAATCTTAGATATCAATTGACCATGAGTATCTAGGTAAGCTTCCAGCACTTAATACTCAAAGACGTCCAAATAGAGCTAGCATTGCCGAATCGGGTATGCACGGCTAAAATGCCGAGTTCCCGGAAGCTTACAGTAACAACATCAAGGATTAAAGATGGGGAACCCATCATGCTGATCTTGTACATCTTAACATTTCAGCGGGGTTTGCTGTGGGCGAATACGAAGTTCGGCGAGAGGTGGAAGGTATATTCTGGAGCTTGCTGGGTAAGCTTATGGGTTGACAATGACGAGGTAGTCACCTGTGTGACGATGAATACGAGAAGAGGACATTTTGACTTCAAAATAGAAGCTGCTTTCTCTTATATATAGAGGCTTGGAGCCCTCGAGTTTAAATTGCATCACAGATAAGCATAGCTTCTATCAAGCTCTGAGCTCTAGACCTTGATTCCATATTAGCAATAGTGACAGACCTCATTTGTCTCTTCCAACAACAATCATGTATCACTCCTCCCTCGCTTTTTTGGCTCTGTCCCTCGCGACACTTACTTCCGCAGCCAGTTCGGCATGTCCCTTTAACTACCCATCCACTCTAAACACTACAACCTCCCACAATGGACTAGTGTTCACCATCATATCCAACAACCCAGTCACCAACAACCGTGCCGTGCAGCTCCGACCCAACATCTTCTTCGAAGGGGGCTACTTCACTGCCATCGACGACTCATCTCCTGTCCTTCTCGGCAACCTCAAAAACGGAGGTCTATATTCCCAAGCACGTAATATCTTCAACCAACTCAACGATCTCGGTCCCACTGGCTATCTCAACCTCCGTACTGAAGTCGACGGAACTTCCCAATGGAGTGTTGGTTTCGCTAATGCTACACTCTGGCCCGGCTCAGTGGAGGAACAGTGGAAGTTAGATGCGCCAACGAGTGATGGGACGTATTCGCTTTTCCATGAGGAACCGCTTGAGGTGGCCAACGGGTTCCTGTTGTGTGAGGCAGATATTGATCTCAGTAATGGTCCGTGGTTTCAGTTGTTTTATCAGACTTACAAAACTAGCCCCACTGAGTTTAAGGGGTGTGAAAGCGTTGGGGTTAGGACCAGTGTTGGAGCTAGCATTTTTAATGGAGAGTGTGATATCGGAGGTGTTATCGCTGATGCATAGGGTTGGAAGTTGTTAATGTATGGTGGATAACGGATAATGGAGGATGCTGATATCTCTATAATTGGAACTTAATATCATTGGATCGCGTCTAAAACACAAATTAAATTGCATTGATCATAGCAACATCAAGCCATAGATTCCACGCTGCTGACTGCTTTTTCTTCTTCTTCTTCTTCTTCTTCTTCTTCTTCTTCTTCTCTGGAAAGTATTGGAACTGACAGCTCTTCAATGAACAATTCGGATCTCCATAAGAGAGTAGCCAAAGGCCAACATAACCGAACTGGACTATCCCAGGGATTCTTAGCAGGTGACCTCACTTAAACCATAAAACATTACATTTTGAGGAAACGCATTATTAATTCGAGAACAAGTAAGAAAGGTAGTATATCTGAAAAGTCATTTTGAAGAAGAAAAGGCAACATAGTGTCTTTCACTTTTTAGGACTGTCTAGTAAACGATGATTTCCTCCTAATACATAACCCATCCATGAATTGTGAGCCCGAGCTCCAGTATAACCCAATATTCACGACAAATCTATAAACATTTGCATTAAAAATCTCTAAGCTGTTTCACAACTAATATAGCATTCTTAGGTCAGTTTTGAGTCTATTAAATATTTCCGTCAGCTCCAACCTCTTGAGGCCTTGCCAGCTTCGAGGTTCTAAGTTCATTTAATTGAAGCCAGGATTGAGAAGATCGAGTTAGAAGAATAATTACGTAACTTATTAAACTGATATATGTCTATTTTCCCATGTTGTGCGTTGGATTTGAGTTTTTGGTAGTTACTCTCCCCACCCTGCTTTCAAACTATTCTGCATACACCTCCGTACTAGTCTTGAGCAAGTTAGTAACATCAATTAGGCAAAGCATAAGAGACTTACAAGAATATGATATACAACTACGTATAGCTTATCAATATCGTGGCTCTTTTTATGCTCCCAAATTCCACTCTCAAGTTTCTCTAAGCTAAACACATGAATAGCAAACAAAACATAATGTTCAACATCACCCCAACGATATGTATCCTTTGATTCGGCTCCATGGCAGAGTAGTAAAGCATTTTCCTTCGTTGGGTCTATTGCCATCTGTAATATGTTCTCCTGGCTTGGTCCAGGGTGTTTGCTTTGACTTACGAGTCGGAGCAGCAAATCTTGATTGAAAATTCTCCAGGCCCATCTGAGTTTTATGCTTCGAAGAAAACCACGAAGGTGTACTTTTCCTCCATTGTCGAAACCTAGTGCCTGGACTAGTTTTTCCGCCGTGATATGATCGCCCGTAGTTGTGGTTATCATTCTTGTCAATCTGAGAAGTTCAATCATTAACAAAACGGTTCAACATCACATCAATTTTTCAAACTTACTTGAGGTCGAAGTATAAGTTCAAGTCCAGTGTGCTAGAGATATCGAGAACAATATTCTCAACTCTCCATATTAGCAACGGCCTAATGTCTTTCGAGATGGCTTCTCGTGTTGTTAGCATTTCATGATGATATTATGACTCAATCCAACCACTGCAATTCGAACATTTCCGTAAGCAAACGAGAATATTGTCAGGTTATCTTCTTTATGGTTGTTTTGGCAAGTAATTGCTGGGGTTAATAATTGCGTAACAGTGTCCTACATTGGTGATTTATGTAATGTGTTGGTGTTACCAGTTCTGTAGAAATGGTTGTACGAGGATTAATATTAGCGGAGATGAAATTGACTTAATAATGCAGAGCTGTAACAGCTTTGATCAACGAAGTATTTTCCTTACGTGGTATTAATCTTAGCTTAGGGTCCATATACAAAGCTGGTTTCAACATGTTGCGCGAAGCTCCGTCGCGCTTGCACATCTGCCTTGGGACAAAATTAATGAATAGCTAGCAAATATTCATTATTCGCCTACCTCAAGTCTAAGCAGATTACATCATAATTCACAAATGCTAATGTTATATTGGCTATATATACAAGACTCTGACATAACAGATATTTCATTCCGAAAAACACGCTATGCTAAACTATTAAGCAACTTCCCAACCACGACGTATATAATTTCCTTTTCATCAAACATTCACCCCACAGTAACTGCCTCTACCACATGCTCTTTCAAATGCCCATTGACGTTCTCAATCATCTTATCTGCGACACTCTGAATCTCCTGCTCCTCATTTCTCTCCTCTTCTATCACTGGCGGCTCTAGCTCCATCTTTTCCTTTGTTTTAATCGGCTTAACCCACCAACTCTTTCCCCCAATGCCCTTCAGATCACCAAAGCTCCCTTCACCGCCTCGTTCAAAGCTCTCTTCTACCACGACATTGTCATGATGTCTCGTCCCATTTAACAATGACTCGCCCCATTCCTTCTCTGCTTCAATTTCCCACTGCTCCAAGGCTACAGGTCTCAACTTTTTAGTTTCTTTAGCGGAGCGACTAGCACCCAACTCGTCCCCATCTACCCATCTTACACTTAGGACCATAAAACTCAACCCATCGTGTTGACCTCTGTAGCCCTCGCGTTTGGCGCCCCATTCGCGACTTCGCATTCCAAAACGAGTCACGGAGGAATATTTTTCTAATTTCGGAAGGATCAAGACTGTAACATGTAAATCTCGGTCTTTGGGGATCTCAATCGGTCCGTTCTTAGGTGGCTCCACAAGATAGTCCTCAGGCGGAACGGTAGGGCCATCATTAAGTTCCAACCCAAGCAAACTGACATCAACATCATCAGCCCAGCATCCACGGAACCATCCATGGTGAATACATGCTGCGATGATATCAGAGTCATCGGTATATACGTCTGTTCCCCACACTGCTCTACGGGCCGTGATTTCTCGTCTGCTTTGATCCATGAGATGGATACGTGGAACACGGATAGTGAAGGTGCAGTTTTCAGAACCCTCAAAGAGGGGGAGTGGCTGCGGTGTGCTGGCAAATCCGAGTCTTGCTCGCGGGGAGTTCATTGTTTTGCCTACAGGGCTTAAATCAGATTGGTAATATGAGTGACCCAGATGGTTACGCGGAAGATGGGCCACGGAATCGAGAACTGCTTTGGAGCGGATTGTGATTTTGGGCATTGGAATAGGGATATTCTTAGGAGGGTCCGGTTTTGAGGGAGTAGCTTGGTGGTGGTGATGATGTCGGACAGCATGATGATGATGGGCGGAGACAGCTTTAGCATTGGCATCTGGTGGTGAAGTTACTGGGGCGCCTCTGACAATCTTGAATGGACTGTGATTAGGCTGCAGTGGGGACGTTAAAGTCTCGATTTGATCTACACGATGGTGGTGTTGACTCAATCAGAGTTACGTTAGCATGATGAGAATTATCTGGAAATAGCATGTACTCACTGATGGTGTTGTCCATGGCGGTGATTATGGTGATGTTTGAGACGTTTACCTCTTCCACTACCACTTGGAGTACGACGACCAGTACTGCTGTCGCTTCCAGGTGTTAGTACCAATGTAGAACTCTGTAAACAAAAATACATGGAAACAAAGTTGAAGGGTAGAACTTACTCGTCTCCTTTAACATCTTCATCCTTGAGCTTCCTCCGCCTTCCACCTCGAGACGAGCTACGGGCAATGTTGTAACCGCCGTTCTCAATTGGTGAGTCTTGTCCTGGGAATCCCTCAAGCTCTTCCCGTCTAAATGGTCCAATCGAGAGACCTTGAGCTCCAGTAGTCACGGGACTTCGCCCTTCCATAGCACCGACTCCAGTGCCAATACCTGAGAACATCCTTCCAAATTCATGCTTAATTCCAGGCTAGTAGTCATGTCAGTAATTGTTTGTTTCAATTTGACAATCAATCCGGAGCTCAAGGTGAGATCAAACACATAGAAATTACTTACTTCGCCACCTGGACCTCCAATCTGACCCTGGGCACCCTGAACAGCTTGTGGCAATGGGGACACACGACCTTTACGATTCATCTCATTGACTCCAAGGAATGTTCTCTGAACTTGTTGGTGGATTTGCTGAATTTCTTCCATTCTCCTTGTGGCATCTTCAACTGCCTTCGTAGGAGATTCTTGTTGGTATGTCGTGTTCTGTGGTGGGCCACCATATATGACTCGTTGCTGCTCCTCCTGGTGCTGCTGTGCAATTCTTTGACGTTCCTGTTGTAGTGCAGTTTCGAATGGTGACGCCACATTAGTACTGTGCTGTATTGGTATCGCAGTCGGCTGAGATACGGGGGGGAATCGATGCTCATTACCAGAGAAAGCAGCAGGGCCTCCGTATGAAGGACCGGGGGTTCTGGTATAATTATGCATGGGTTCCCGCTGATGCGGCTGTTGCTCCGGAATTGGTTCATATTCAGGTCGAGGAGGCTCATAACCATGCCGTAACCAAGCAGGCTGCTCACGAGGTTCTGGGGCTCGAGTGTAGGTTTGTGCTCTTTGTGCTGCCATTTTGTTTGCATAATCTTGCTGCAAAGCGTGATGTTCGCTCATAAGTCTCGCCTATTCAAAGAGTCAGTCAGATAATTTAACAGCTCCGCACCTTAATTTATACACATACCCGATGTTCTCTTTCCTTTTGCTCATTGAGTTCTCGCCTTTCTTGTTGCTCACGTTGTTCGCGTTGCTCCCGCTGCTCCCGTTGCTCGTGTAGTTCTCGCTGCTCACGTTGTTCCCTTTCTCTTAGTAAGGCTGCTTCTCTCTCTTGCCTAGCTCGTTCAGCATAGGCAAATGCCGCATTATGTCTTTCCTCATAATCACTTCGGTATGAGTCTCGATTGAGGGATTCTGAACGAGCTTGGCGGCCAAAAATGGTGTCATTGATGGCTGGTGGTGCTCTAGGATCGATAGCTCGTTGAACAGAATTATAGCTACCCGGCTGGCTACTAGGTCTAGGCGGGATTGGGGCACCTGCATTTGGGATTCTACCTGAAAAATGATCAAGGTCAGATGGGACATATTCCACACGAGTTGCCCTCGTCGGAGGTGGATAATCACTTACCAGATGGGTCCCGTCTCTCTTCCGGTAAGGGTCGTTGCCCATAGCCTTGCGGAGTACCATATCTCCTTGCATCAGGGGAGTATAAATTGGGCCTCGATGGTGAACCTGCCGAATTCGCTCTGTGGTCTCGCGGCTCATAGGGCCTCGCGTGCTCTGGACGGGCGTGTTCTGGAGTTGTAGGTCTTCGAAATGGAGCATAATCAGGCGCTGTAGTCAGCCGTGGAGATGCATGTGCAGCCCCAGCGTAGGTTGGATTTTGGGGTGGTGCTGAAGAAGCCTATGTTGTATTTACAAATTAGCTTTTAGGTCTTTATAATATAAACCACATAACAGCAATCACTCACAGGACCATAATTCTGGGTAGGCTGTTCCCTGCCTGCCGATGAAGGACCGCCCAATAGATCTGCAATAGAAACTCGAGAAGTATGACCTTGCGCTGCACCCAGTGCAGGAAGTTCACGACCAGATCCGAAATTTGGTGGTCCAGTAGCAGGTGCTCTTGAAGGTGGCAGCTGGCCGTAACGATGGCCTGAATTCTGCTGCGGAGAAGATGGAGGTGGCATTCCCCTATTGACAGGTGTATGGCCGACGGAAGAGGAACTCTGGTGTCTCGAGTGCCCACCAATGGGACTGTCCCTCATAGGTCCTTCTCTCATAGGACCCTCGCGCATGGATGGTTCTCTATTGGGGCCTTCACGCGGAGCTGTATCTCTTAGAGGTCCATCCCTTATGCCACCTTCTCTATGTACTCCGTCCCTCACAGGGCCGTCTCGCATAGGTCCATCCCTCATCTGATTCTCACCACTATATGTTCGGTGCTGGCCATAGCTCGGATAAGAAGATTCTGATGGTCTTCGGTGGCTACAGTATAAAGGTCAGTAACAGTCATCAAGATACGTGATGGAGCATAGGATGATGTCAAAGCTGAATTTGGGAAATTTAACAATTCTTGGCATTCAA
>Ga0247734_1000442_pt1 | contig 36492 bp, 37 predicted proteins | sample UWRJL103311B2_FD_180933 | JGI IMG/M metagenome (GOLD analysis project Ga0247734, IMG submission 180933) | Plant litter microbial communities from Arlington Agricultural Research Station in Wisconsin, United States - UWRJ-L103-311B-2 | ecosystem: Environmental > Terrestrial > Plant litter >...
ATGTCCTACACTAAGGTTATACAACAACGCCTGATATTAACTTCCCATGCAGGCATGAACCAGTGTGTGTGTAGATATATATCCAATAAGACAAACAAGTGCGGAAATACAATATCTTCCCGTTGGCGTTGGTGGTTTTATTGAGAAGCGCCTCTGCGGTTGGACTTTCAACAAATGATATTGTCCAATAGACTACCATACTTAATATGCGCCCCCAGTTGTAAGTCTTGCATTCACGAACACCGAGTCCTCATCCGGGAATACCTGCACCTGGTCGGTGATTCCTGGCAAGAAGTACTTAGAAATTGCTGGGTCATTGTAACTATCGTCTGCGACTTGATTGCGCCTGTGAACATGGCATTGTTAAATATCAAGAACTGTAAAGTACACCTTCTAGGATATGAGGAACGGAAGATTGTGTTACGCGTAGATTCCCAACGTTCCCAACGAATTGTCGAGATTCATTTCTGCGGGCATGATAGTTATGCTCGTCTAACTGGTATGCAAAACATAGATAGAGGATAGAGTTACCGGAAGCATCGTCTCGACTTGCTAGATTAAAGATTGTTTGTATGTGGGTAGTTGTTGGCTCACAGTATTGGTGTATAACTTAAAGTAGAATAACACGAACATTACGTGGTCTATCAACGGGCTGAAATCCGGGTATGCACGAAGTGCTGTGGTGCCAAACCTGTGGTGGCTGTTCTCCAACCCCAACATCCCATTGCCAAAAGAGCAGCCGAGTAAGCAGGCAAGAGCCCAAGATGATCTAGAATAATCTTCAAGTTGACATGGTTGCCACACCGAATCCTCTGGCTGATTGGGTTTAAATCAGCTGATGCGAGCTCAGAAACTATTGATTGTTCTTGAGTACCAATATTATTATCCTTCCCAAAACTTACTTCCATGTGAGAAGCCAGAGTTGAGTAACCCAAATATGCACGTATCGAGGGAAGAATAGACAAAAATCCACTTTATTTTATGGGAATGATTGTTTGATATCTGGAAAATGCGCGCGGACTCGAATTGGAGATTTTGTTCTAGGAGGTACTCTACCAATTCTCTCTTCGACCTCACTCATGGTCGATTCTTCGGTTTGCGGCAAACCACCACAGGCCTTCTAATCCACCATCAGAAGCTCAACACAGTCAGCGGTCGTCCTTTTCCTCTGCTTTTTTCCCTTTGCCGAATGAGGCAGTGTGGTGAAGGCTTTGTTATCGTTCATCTGTGCAACAGACCCGCCAAAGCTTATTCGAACGATTCGGTTTCCCGAGCGTACATATGCTGAGACACAACGTTGAGTTTATTTCCAGAGATGAAAACATCAAACCCCCTCGAAAGTGTAAACGCTCGTCCCCTCCTTCCCCCAAGAATTGAGTGTTTTTGAAACGGTGGATCAGAACCGGTTAAATCCGTAGAGGTATGTAAAGTAGGTGAGTTTGGGATTACGCCGTGCCTCTAAATAGTAGACGAGGCAGGTCTGTGATTGGATTGCTTGGGATGTGGCTGGGCTGACACGCATCAGGGGGCCAGCCGCCGAAAGGATCTCAGGCGCGTGCTGATGGGAACACGACCTGACTACGACTTCCAGGTGCTATGGGGAGTATAGAGTATAGAGTATAGAGTATACAGCTAGTATAGTGGGCGAGTACGAAGTATACATAATTACTAACAAGCGACTAGGCTATGGTAATGTACAACGGAAACCCACCTAAAGTAAAAAGAACAACATATACTTCGTACAAACAAACAGACAAACAGATAAACAGATAAATAGACCAATATACAATATTATACAAAATATACACCTTTTGTTAATAGCCTCCTACTTCTGTTGACCAACGTTGGATATCCTTTCCAACCCCATACCCGTACCATACCACAAAACCACACCATCAACATCATCACCATCACCAGAACAAACACCCCACCACACCACACCACACCATACATACCTTTACATGCATTTACATGCCTTACATACCTTACCTACCTGACTCTACCCTACCGCACATACCCTTTCCCCGGTGGGCACCATACCAATATCATCTACATACGTACTTACTGTACTGTAGTATACTATACCAATGTCACATCGACAGGCTCACCTGCATGCATCCTCCCACCCTCGCACCCCTCCGCCCTCGATGAAGTGTAACCTGAAACCCTTGTGATGCACCACATTTGGAAAATAAGCACCGACTCTTGGTGGGGCTCAGCACGGTTCAATGCTAGATCGATGCATACAACTATCTTTCCCCCCAGGGCTTGAATGCTACAGTGATTATGAATAGCATCAGCCTCACTCAAGCTTATTCTGTTCCATTTGCTCATCTTCTGCTTCTTCTTCCCGGTCTCCCCCCCTTCGATTTCCCAATTCCTACCATCCCAGTGATGCGTTTGCAGTAATTCGTAATGGACATTGGGTGGGCTGGATCTGTCTCAAGTCGACGACAAATCATACCGCAATGTGTGGTGAACCAGAAAGCGACTTTTACCCTCAATCCAGCACTTCTCGGAAAATGTCAACCGGACGACACTGCGTGTCTATGCTCACAGCGGGTTCAGAATGGAAAACAGCCGCCCTTCTACGGATTCTTCCTCACCCGGATATGCACAGATTGCCCAGTAGAGGAACTTGGGGGTAAAGATCCCCTGGAATATTTAGCAGATCAATGTCCAGAGATAGCAGCCGAACTCCAAGGTCGATATACATGTATACCAAAAGCCACGGCATTTCCAACCCTTTCACTGGTATCCCCAGGTGAAGAAACACTTCCATCTCAGATCACGTTGTCTCTTTCCACACCGACCGCGACCGTTGCGTCAAGAACTTCTACTGTGCAGATCATTATGCCTTCGAGTACAAGCTCTCCGTTTTCCATAATGACAACTTCCGTGGATCCAACTGCACCAGTATCTCAGGCAACTACTAGCTCGCTTGTCGATCTACCTGCAATTACAAGCTCACGTGAAAAGTCCGGTCTTTCAACAGGTGCAGTGGCTGGAATTGCCATCGCGGTGGCCGTTCCTGTAATACTCTTTGTTATAGCAGCGGTCTTCTTCTGTTGGCGTCGGAAAAAGCACAGTAAGAATGGCTGGCAAGTAGAGCGTTCGCTTTCCCCAGAGCTTTACCAGGAAAATGGGAGAGAGACAGCGTATGGAGCGCAGATGAATGTTAAACCCGTCAGGGATCAAGCCATGTCACCGATCTTGCAGGAGAAGCATAGAGGCGGTGATCATTCAGTAGAAACTAGAGAGATATACGACAACGAAGAAGCCATGGATAGCCGGGTGGGCTTGCAAAGGAACCAAGATTTCATGAAGGAGACCGCGCGGGATATGGCAAGAGCACCAGAGGAAAAACCCGTGATCGGGCAGGGCATTACCGGATATCAACAAAAGCATTCCCGCGGCGTGCCGGGCACGAAAGGCGCCTCGGGGGGGATCATTAGAAAAGAGCTTCCGTCTCGAAACTCCGTATCTGGTATACCATCGTCGCGTGTACATTCCCCGCCACCGCTTGCGCACAACACCCAACAACAACCGCGGCGAGAGAGCCGCAGCAGTAGTCGTGTCTCGGGAACCTTACGAGGGCCGGTCCCGGATATGTATGCCTATGCGGGTGTGACGATCGAGAACGAAGAGGAGCTGGAGCGGCTCGAAGACGAGGAGCGGCGGATCGATGAGGCTATCAGGGAGAGCGAAAGCAGGGCACAGGTGCGAGCGGAGAACGAAGATATCAGGGCGCGGCCTCCTCACACGAGGCTTACGGGATAGTATTCAAAATGTAATGATTTTATGACCATGAAACTGAAACTGAAAGCCTGATGTCATATCGGCTCACTTCATTCTCAAAACCCGCTCATATTACAGTGAAAAGGTCGTCATCTCGTTTCGTTTGATATTCGCTTCGCTATCAAGGCTGTCGTCTAAAACAGCTCGCTACATTTTGAAACATAACAAAAACCAAACCGAAGTCGAGTCTCTCATCCCAACAAACTAAGATCTTTTCCAGGACCTCTTCAACCTTCCTTATCATCAATTTCTGCAAAGTCTCAGATTCGCACACAGCAAAGCTTTACATACGTGCATGGGTACGGTAAGTCAGAAAAGAACTGAAGTCAAAGTCTTGCTCAGCTTATTATTTTCATCTATTAAATTTCTCCAGCTTTATAGGACCTGAAATATAAGCTTCCCCGTTTACCGCCTCAAACAATGTGCCACACCCAACTGCAACGTTTCCGCAAAGCGTTTATCCCTGGATCCTGGTTTCGAGATCTTCAGTTGCAACCACTGACCGCAGGACACACCTATAGCAAACTCATCTGTGTCCTCAAGCCCCTTGTTTCCCTCCATTGGTATGTACTACAGCTACTTTCAGCTAGGTAAGTACAACCTTGCACAACAATCAGTTTTCTTTGTGGAAGGCCCATCTCACGGTTAGTGTTATAAAGACAGAGGTCGATTTAACTACATGAAGAACAGTAGCAGAGACCTTCTGGATTTTCCACGACTTCTGTGACTTCCTCGCTGTCGCAAAGTTTGATGAGGTTTCGTGTAATCCAGGTGCTGGGGTTGTTGCAATTGCACGAATTCTTCGATCGTTAAGCTTGTTAAGTTCAGGTTTCAATGATACTCCAGGATTTGGTGTATCGTGGAGACTGGGCAAAGTTGACAGAACACCAGAATCCCTGTGAAACTGGCCGAATTTTAACACCAATGATACCAGTTTTTCGAGCAGAATTTATTTATAGGGCTCTCCAGTACTAGCATGGGAAGAATCCCATCAATATCTGTTTTCAAGCATTGTTACTCAAAGAGTTATGTTTGAAGTGAGAAAAATAATCTCAAATTGGTCCTTAGGGCAGTGGTTTCGCGGTTGCTAACCTATGCTCTGGGCACCATGCATCGACTTTTTCAATCTTATCAGGATGCCATCGGCCGACTCTATGGTAGCTTAGTGGAGCATTGTGCCAGATCCTCTCTACGGAGAACATTATGGCAGCCTCTTTCTTGGGTAGATGAGCTCTTTTCTCCATCATTTTCTTAGTCAACCATTTGTCCGCAAGGTTTATTTCTTTCGCGTTTGCATCGTTTGCAGTCTTTTCGATCATCCAGTTGGACTTCGTCGTAATTTCCAGAGTCATCAGGCGATTTCTCAAGGAGAGACCGCCATCAAAATCTCCACCAGGAAGATCCATAGGCACTCTCACGAAATCATATTCGAGAAAGTCTTCAACAGTGATAGGAGAGTTGGCGCAGATAATGCTATCGGTTTGGAACATGAGCACGTGTTTAGCCGGAGTCAATTGCTCCCAAATCCAAGGCAGGGTCAAAAATTCGGCGATACTTTGGCGGGTGAAGCGGATTTCTGAGGGGGCATATCGAATCTCGATTCGTCCTTCGTTAATCGCTCGACGCATAGGTGCAGATTTAGGATTGATGTTCTGGTCCATCGATGTGTAAAGTATAATTTGCCAGGCAGGCCCAAGCACAGAAGAGAAGTGCAATAGCAGTGGAGCAAGTTTGGCAAGTGGCCTGTTGTCGATTATGACGGCGGCGTTATGGGCCTTGTCATCGGCAATCACGACTGGTGAGCTTGATGACTTCGGGATCTCAAGGTTGAATCCAGTGGCATCTGAAGCCACGAGAGGCAAGAACTTGGAAAGAGAGCATGTTGCCAAAATAACGAGTACGGCCACAGTCAGCACGATTGCTTTTCTTCGCTGCACTTGCGGAACCGGGGATGAAACCTTGAATCTGTAAGAAACGTGCTGCGACTTGGAGAGTTATTGTGTGGTATTTACCTTTTCTCCCATTCTTGATCTCTTGGATCGAGTTACTAGAGACGACTGATTTTGACTGCGATGTGCAATTGATCTGGGATAAGGCCGACAGTATTTCTTTAATAAAACCCTTGCAACGGCTTCCAGAGCACGATAGTAGAATGCTGTTGAACTTAACGATTCTGTGGGATTGGAAGAATCAGTACCTTAAGTAACTACTCGGCTCTAGTCAAAACTCGCTCATCCATCAGTACTAGAATAGAATACCAACAAGTAACCGCCAGCCGCCGTTGTACTTGCCGAGGAACATCGCATGTGGTCCCACTTGGACGAGTGGCGAGGGTTTGGATTGGAGGCTGAAGACAATTATCTGCAATTGCTTAAGTAGTCTCGGTAGTGTTACATGCAGGAGGCGTTTGTTGGTGTTCCACTACGCTCCGCGCTTTGGCTGCTCGTTACCAGACTACCGGGACGGCAAAGCAGACAGTTTGCTATTGTGATATTACTCACTTAAGCAACCATATTAAATGAACTTGGGAATAAAAGGAACAGGGCGGGAAATGACGAATTCCCTCTATGTATGTTTAATTAGACGCGGACGCGAGATTCTACCTGCAGTAGAAGTCTACAGTACATTCGATCTGCCCCCACCTGACTAGAGGGCGAGAAACGCTTGGCGAGAGAGCGAGAAATCCTGGCGCTTATATGAACGAGATCGACCGGATTATGGCCCGGTCAGAGAAATAAAGAGGATATTTTGACCCATAAGACTTATAATAGCTGGCCGACCAGAATGGTGTTGTTTCGGATCATTGCATGATTCATCAAGCGTTTAAGTCACAGAAAGGAATCATATAGTCACGTGCACGGAAGTAAGATCAGTTCGACCTTTCAATATCCGAAGAAGCAAGTTGAAGGAGGAAAGAATGCGGATTTTGAATCTCATGTCTACTTCTAACCTTGCGAGCGCCTCGATTTCGCTAGAGGAACACCAGAGGGGGTGCATGGTTTTCGCGTCTTTTTTTACGCGTGAACCAACTCCCTTGTTCACCTTTTTAATTCACTACTTCCACAATAATATAAAGCATCAGAACGTCCTTCTTGGCCCCCCCAGTCTCCATTTACAATCCTCAGTAGCTTGAACTCCTCTGCTCGAGTCTCTACAACCTAATATGCAATTCAATGTTGGCAGTAGGAATTACAATTGATAGTGTGACCACTGAAGAGTTCTACAAAGAGAAACAAACGTAAACACAAAAGGACAAACGAATTTCAGATTCCGTACCCTTGAGTTTGGCTGCGCCGGGCGGACCTCAAAAAGTGATCAGGAAACGTTTGAAACATCATTGGCGCTTTCAATGAAAGGCGGCAGCCGAAAAGGGGCGGCAAGCTTAGGCACAGAATAAGATAAAACGGCCTAGGATCTTGGATATAGAAAATTCAGAAGCTACAGAATACAAAACATAGGATTAGCAAGCATGGTTATTTGTCGCGTGTTCTATATACACTAAGGAAAGTAATAGGAAAAACCACTAGGTCGCCTATCTTTTCTATTTGTCTTAGTCCGTATTGACATAATCAACGCATAACTTATCATCAGGTCTTCTGTACGTGCGATAATCCTATATTATCTATGGATATGACATGATAAAATGACCATCCTACTGTACTGACGACTTCCAGTGCGGATAACTCGTCGTATATACCCTTCTGAAACAAACGAACTAATGATCCAGTTTTAGCACTGAGATTTGTACAAGTCATAATTTCTTTTTTACCTCCAGCAACTTGACATATCATAGCTACTACTTTTTATCACTGGGTGCTGTACAAGTCATAAGATCAGTTGTATCAGTGCTCGGCATACCTCATTTTTGAACGTAGTAACACAACTGAATTTCTACGACACTAATAGTGCCATTCAAAACCTGAATTCACTCGCTACTAAATTACAATTCAAAGCACCCGACACCATACGAATATATACCGGCTAACCATCCAACTCCAATTTGACAAAATCATTCAAAGACATCTTCTATACTTCCGTCTAGCTTCCGCTTCTTCCGCTTGGGCTCTCCATCGTCCTGATCTGGAGCGACGATCTTGAGAATACTCTTGAGAGTTTTGCCGCTTGTCTTCGCAATGTAAAGCTGGTCTGCTTGGCAGAGATCATCAAAAGGTATATGGATCGTAATACCGTTCATCTTAAGGACCTTGACGTTGCCGACCGTGACACAGAGAAACTGGGCTTCGGTGAGGAATTTTCCGTCCTCCTTGGTCCAGGACCGAACTTGGGTTGAATTTGGACCTACGAGATCATCAGCCCTTAGATCTGGAATTTCCTAAATGATTACGTACAAGAGAGAGGAGAAGCGACTGGTAGACCGCCTGGATTCGCGTCAGGTGTCTCTGGTATAAGATGCTTGGATGTTTGCTCAGAATTAAGGCTAGTGTTGATCCTCAGCTTCGGAGGTGACATGGCAGCTAACGATCTTGGAGTTGATCAGTTTATAGGTTATGCTGCAGATCAGCTGAAGAGAAGCAGGAGAATAGATGTAAGAATCACGTGGAATAGACCGAAGCTGAATGGTTTGGTCGTGCAAGATAAGCTTAGGAGATATGTCTAGTGTTGTTAAGAAAGTAGGCCGAAGTTGAATGTTTGATACCGTCAATGTAATTTGTCAGAAAATAGTTCAGCCTACAGTGACCAAAGAAAATTGTTGCGTCAGTTCAAATATGTTAGTTCAATGTTGAACTTGGAAGTGATGAAAGCTTAGGAGAAGCGTGGTGCTTGACAGACGCGTGAAGATCAGATCAGCCAGAAGTGAGTCCTCCTTTCACACAACCGATAATTCGCCCCTTCTCACATTAACATACACCCATTATAGCAGCTAAGAGTCCGTAGCGAGGTTTAAGCATGTTTGCAATTGAATAATGAATTATTGCATGTAATCTGAGGGCGAAGCAGTAGCTACTGGAAATTAATTTGTATCTCTTCTTCTTAGTTTTGATATTCTAGACTGCTTCTCAGACCTGACTCTAACATATTTGTGACATCCTTGATGTCGAGACAAACTTGAGAGCTATGGAGCATAACAAATTGGAACTGTATCTCATGATGCAATCCTCAACTATGATTTGATACCTGAACTTAGTGTCAACATTATTGAATTCCTGTTTCATACACTCATCAAAAGTCCAACGTGTAACCTCTGATACTACTTGGTTGCACGTCTCCAAGCACTACGATGACATGAAAATGGGAAAGTAGATTCTGGCAATAGATCATTGGGACTCCATCTCTTATGCATTATATATGTTTGGTCTATCAACACCAAATTTTACATGTATGGCTATAGATCTTGTGTTGCAACTGTGTTATGCCTCTTTGCCAGGAATTTTGAGTTCAAACACTTTGTCAATCCTCTACATATTGTTATTGTAGGCAAAGTGAAAGCCAACTAATCAAATATTAGCCCAATTGGATCGAGCGCGATGCATAAAAATAGTTGCTCACCAATAAAAATGACCCCTTCGCATAGAATAGCTTGTCTTAAAAGCTTACGCAAGGTGTTCGTCTCTAGGTCGAATTTGTGATCGGAATCTGGCATTCTCGACGTTCATAGGACACTCTCTCCCGAGATATATTTCAGACGAGTAAACTGGAATGAACTTTATGGAGAATAGTTGCAAGAATCATGTTCTTCGAAGTTATTGTCAATGAGTATTAAGAAGGCGGTCTGTAGGTGAGGATGATTTGTGGTGAGATTGTTAATAAGGTTAACCTTAAGTCCTGGCCGCCTGGGAATGATGACATTTGCGATGGCATGATTACCAACATCTACAGAAAACAGATAATACACCAAAGTAAATAGCTTCTGTAGGCAGAGCTGATATTGAGGTACCAAGAATTCTTATGAAGTCTCGAGAATTGGGGTGAGTGAAGCTTTATAGGCCGTTCTCTTTTCTCGGTATTGCGAGTAGCGCCATACACTCCAAAGGTGGGTGTACAGGTTTTGGCATTCTTGCCTGAGACATTGGAAGATGGACGGGAGCTGCTTGTTCTTTTTGGATTGTCCTCCAAATCATTTGACTGACATGTCAGAGCATTTTGCTTTTAAGAGCTCTATAACACAATGAAGAGCTTGAGCGTCTTAGCCGAGAGCTAGATCGACTCGATGCAGAGCGAGGAGGGGACGCCGTATCGGCCAGGGTTGAGATTGCAATTAAACTGCCCCAGAATCAAACTGACTATATCTTCTATCTTAGTGAGCGATACAGCTTGTAGTGGTATGTCGAGGAATGGAAGCCATTCAGGGGAGATCATCCTTGCTATGATCATGATTTCTCGATCAGCTATGCCTTCCATCCACCACAAGTCTGGAACTAGCTTTGTGAATACCAGATAATGTGCTAAAATTATCAATGCTCTCGGGCGGGTCTCTTTGGCTAGCTGTGTAAACTCTTCCGTGACATATGTTGGCCAAGTAATAACCCGTATTGCAAATGCATTACTGACTCCGTCCTGGCCTAAACTTGCATAAACAACAGCCAGATCATCTAAAGTTTGAAAGTAGAACTTTAGTGATGCATATTCTGCATCCATTGGGGTGATACAAGCCACCATATTCAAGAGACTTACAGGAACCACTGGGGTGGATTTTACTTCGGTAATATAACGACGAAATATTGGTCCGACTTTACTTGACATGACAGTCTCAAATGTTCCCATTTTCATAACAGTTCGCAGACCACCGTACAAGATAATCCAACGGACTATCGTGAGTTCATCATTACTCGTTGGATGATCTTGGGAACACAAAACCACCAATAGAATTGCCATAAGCAATGCTGCATTATAGTTTTCCGAGTTCATGTGTACAAAGGGAAGAGCTTGGCGATACTGTTGAAGTGCTTTTGCGCGATAAATGACTGTCTGTCTTCGAACTGTGGTGGGGTCAGGAAGCAGCCGTTGCATGTCGAGTGATGCAACCCCTAGCATTCCATTCATGAGGAAGTTGTTTTCAAAAGCTAGCTCAGGCACAATGAATTGCAAGACCTTTTGCATGGGGGTCTTACGGATGCCCACTGTACTCCATGTGGACGTTGACCACTTGCTGAAAGTCAGTAACAGGGAATGTAGTAAAATGATATGGGAAATATCTCTTAAAAACTAAATTGCACAAGATGGGGCCATTATTTTACCTACATGATGCATCATTCGTAAATCTGTTTGAGAGAATTCCACAGGCATAACTGGTGCTAATGAGGCAATACAGAGGGGTGAAACAACACTTTCTTCTTCGACATCCTCCTTCCAAGGGGAACTTGAAACTAGTTCAGAAGAAGTTGATATCGAGGTCGGGGATCTACTCGATTGATTGGAGCTTGTTGTAGGATAGTTGCAGGGGATTGCTCTCGTGTTGCAAAAGGAGCATTTTGGCTGGGCCTCGTCGCACTGCCTGGAGTTAATAATTGTAAGTGGTGAATGACCAGGAAATTCCTGCCTTGATTTTCCTGCTTTTACAGGTGATACATCCGGCTCTAGACTTTTTGTGAGGCCGTTTAGTGATGAATTTACTTGACATAATGAGAACTTCAGTTGACAAGGCTAGGTTGGGTCTGACAAAGCCACAGAGTTGATTGACGACGGTTGAGCGTGTCTATATCACAGTACTGAGAACTTGGAGATTAGGGGTTAGTGAGCAATCTGTAACTTAAATAAATTCATTAGAATTGATATTTAGCTGAAGGTGGACAATCTGCTAACTGGCATCCTTACATACATAAGATGTGAGGTACGAGATGCAACTTTCGCTCTAGACTAGGAACAAATTCCGCGGAAGTAAGTGACAATACGAGTGGGTACGTATTTGTAGAGAAATGGAATACATTTTGCTTTGTAATTTTGTTAACCAGTGTATAGATGTTAGGAAAGGGACGAAATCCTTGTGCATTACGTAATCGCCAATTGAAGTTGCTCTCGGCGCTTACTGCACGTGCCTTAATCCCAAGCGCGAGTCAATCGCGTCTTCTGAACGCAACGCGACCGACAGAATCGAACCAGAGTATTGAGTAAAGGTGACAGATACTTACAATGCTTGTATATTCATCTAAGGAGGTCAATCGACTACATCATCTGCCCATTGACCGGTCTATTTTCTTTTTGCCAAGTGAGCTATTGGTATCATCCATAGCGTCCAAGTTTCCCTGCCGCCATGAAATTATCAGATCTTTGGTTACGTTACTTTCTATCAATGCTAATAAGAACATTGTTTTATATGGACTCAATGCCACCGGAAAGAGCCTGATTACCAAAACAGTTCTGGAAAGACTTTCAATAAACGAAGGAGGGATTCGTGGAGCTCCAAAATTGCACCACACGATAATCAAAACCGCAGAATGCATTACTTCAAGACACCTGATGGAGAAGATTGTGAAAGCAGTGGCAGATGCTCTAGGATATCGAGCAAGCAATAGGTGCGAAAATGCCTCACAACTAGTAAATGAGTTGGAGAAGATGTTCCACTGGTCTCAGTGCCAAAATCCCGAGGTAGCGCACAGGCTTGTTTTGGTTTTTGATGGAATTGATCAACAAGTTGTACACAGCCAAACTCTGCCTGCACTGGCAAAACTAGGTGAATTAGTATGTATATGTGCCCCATATTTATGACATGACCTAATATATGTTTAGATTCCTGGTATCAGTTGTATATTCATCGTTACAAATGCCCTGAATGGATTTCTTTACACTCCTGGAGTCGCACATATACACTTTCCAAGTTATACCAAAGCAGACCTACAACAAATCCTCTCCCATGCACTGCCAGCACCACAACTGCCTGGTGGGGTTGATGAGACGAAGGATGTCTGGTACCGTTTCTGTGGCATAACATGGGACTCGTTGAGCAAGCATTCATACGCGGATCTGATATCAATGCGGTCACTTTGTCTCCGGCTTTGGCCAAAATTTGTACGCCCAATATTAGATGGAACGCACTCGGCAAAAGAATTCAGTAAAGTTATGGTAGTGAGCAAGTACTTGTTCCAGGACGAGACTGCATTGGTGCCAAGTATCCTCTTCGAGCCTAGAACCTCTAATGGTGCTTTACTTCCACACATGAAATCACAAGGCATGGCATCTCAGCTACCCTACTACTCTCGACTCCTCCTGGTGGCGGCATACTTTGCATCGCATAACAAGCCAGCAACAGATCAGCTATTTTTTATGAAGGGGGCAGCAGCAAAACGCCGAAAGAAAGGAGGTGGCACTGCGAAAAGTAGGACGAGTTTATCCAAGCATCGGAAGATTTCGCGGAAACTGCTTGGACCTCAAGCCTTTATATTAGAGAGAATGCTTGCAATATTCCATGCCATACTAATAGATGCCGATGGGCGTGGGAAATATTCAAAAGCTCGTGGAGCTAATGAGGTAGCTGGGTCATCAGATGTCCAAATGGCCATTGCAACACTAGTTAGTCTCAGACTGATCATAAAGACATCGAACTCGGGAGATGTATTGGAAGCTGGGAGTAAATATCGGGTTGCAGTGAACTGGGATGTGATTCGAGTTGTTGCTCGAAGTGTAGGTGTTGAGCCTGAAGATTACCTGGACGACTGAGGACCTCGTATTATCGAATGGAACAAGCTTCAACTGTTGACTACTTATGCATATGAGGTGTACGATCTTCGTTATCCATCAGCGCCTATATGGCAGTATGACTTAAAAGTTAAATTTCTAGATTCGTGCCACACCCTCCCATATTGTTAAGATGAGCTCTAAAATCTGAAGAATACAGTTCGATCCGCGAGCATAAGTCTAGATGCGTTTATGATCTTAAGTTCTTTAGCATTTATATCTCTACATTTATTCTATTGGGTTGTGCTTGGTGTTATTAGGGGAAGTAGACGTTAAGACCTTTCGGTATCCTTAGGGCCTTGCTTTTACTGGTCGGTTCTAGATGTGTGAGCTCTTGCTTTCCAAAGCTTTACGGTTTCTGGTATCGTGCTAATCTTTTAGAGCTGACATCCCAGTTTCAAGCATGTCTGTTACTAATGCCTCGCTGCGTTTGATCTTATTATAGTTGTAATACTTGGAAACTAGATCGGTGTCTGTGCTTGATTGTCCCTTTTTAGGTAAACAGAATTGATCTCGTATTCTAGCTGGCTAACACCCTTTTCTTCTTGATATGGATTATATGAGAGTTCCCGAACAACGAGAACCGACACGAGTTCGGAGGGAATCACCCTGGATACGACTGTATGGGTTGGAGTGGAGTGATATTATTGGTCATGGTGGAGATGGTCTATTATATATTAGAGTTCTATCTTTCAATATAAATGCAGAGGTGGTAGCGTAGCGTTGTTAAGCGAGGGAAATCAGGGGTGACAACAATGCTAAGCGATAGTTGCCAAGCTGATGTGCACTGATTGCTAAAAGTATAATATGACATACGTACACTCAGGTATTGAGAGAATGAGATGACACTATGCATTGAAAACAATGCCACATAGTAATACCTAAAGCAAAGAACAGGACTGTAAGTAGGGCTTTTTTTATAGCGTTCGTTCTGGATGGCTGACTAAAGATACTGAGTGGTGTATGTGGAAAGTTTCCATCTGGTCGAGTTCGATGCTTGGCGTGATTGTTACGGCTCAGTAGCTTATGCTAATCTTTGTGTCCTACAATTTACTAGGAGTGATCACTGGGAAATACTCATGTGTAATTATAGGTTGGTTTAGTATTCATACAGTGTCTATTACATTCATGTACACATCGGGTCCCACTCCGGATGCAAATATCTCAGCCAGAAACGCCATCGCTGTGTGGCATTCCGAAAACCAATGTTAATGTTGCGATTAAAATAGCACTTCGCTGGCACTATTTTTGCCGATGGTAGATTCAAAAGTAGAATTACCTCCTTAGAAAGCTGCTCCACCAACTCCTTCTCCAGCCAATTGTCTAACGTGTCTCTCACTCAACTCACTTCTTAATGCCCAACTTGCTGCTGTTCGCTTAATCTCCTCATACTCTCGCAAATTCTTCCTTAGCTTCTCTTGCTTCGCATGCAAATCTTCCCGCAAAACTTCCGCTTGCTCCTCGAGCTTCTTTTGCTTGATTGCCGCATCTGGCTTGAGACCAGAAGCAGTAGGGTCGATTTTGCCGCCTGGGATAATTTGTGGAAGGTTTGCCATTGCTGGATGAGGACGAGGACCAGAAGAAGAAGTAGCGGATATAGACTGCGAACGCCCACCATATATATTAGAGGAATGTTGGATGAATGGCCGAGTTGGCGCGCTGACTCTAGGGCCTGTAGGGACACTACTTGCAGGCCCAGTTGGGGCTATCGGAATAGTTGGTGAAGGGTCAGAAGGAGTCACTGGTACCGACGAAACAGGGGTGGGTGCTGGTCGGGTAACCAAAGGACTGAACTCTCTTGGTGTCTCGACTGCTGAGCGACTTGATGGTGCTGATCCCCACTCTGGGCGGCCTCCTCTTTCACTACCAAAGGAGCCTCTCCCATAACCACCTCTACCATAGTCACCTCTGTAATCACCCCTACCACCTCTACCTCTATAACCTCCTCGACTTGTTGGGTCATAGCCACGAGGACCAGCTGGAGGAACTGATTGGCTTGGGACATCCGTTCTATGATGAGTTGATGGAGGCATGGTGGGTGAGCGAGCAGGGTTGCTGAAATTACGACTACTCCCAGGTCCAGTTGGTGGTCTAAATCCGGATGGTGCTTTGGGGGGAGATCTTGGCGCGGTATTGCGTACAGGAGAACGCTCTCTAGGAGTGGATCGGGCAGATTCACGATCTCTATATGCTAGCTGTTGAGTTGTTGGGGCTGGGGAGCGAGGTCTTGGTTCGGCCCTAGCATCAGATCTTGGAGTGGATACAAGACCTAGACGGCTGGGATGAATCTGTGGTGAAGGAGGATGAGATGTGTTTGCGGAGGTTCTACCAGAGGTTCGTTCGTCACGAGGAGCAGGTGAGGGGCTTCGGCCTATAATCAATGAGTCAGCTTCGTTCGTCTATGTCTTGAAATGTCATGAGTTATATAATATAACATCTTTCATAGTGCCAGTCCGTTTTGCAGGTAACTTAACATACGTCTCCAATTTGCAGAATTTGCGCCATAGCTCGGTCCACCTGCTCGGTCACCTCGACGATCTGGGCTTGGGGAGCGCTGACGTGTTGGTCCTCTCGGTCCATTGGGAGGCGATCGTGACCTTCGAGGTAGAGGCGATCTTGTTCGTTGTACTGGTCGATTGCGATCATATGGTGACCTTGAACGTCTACGATCATCACGTCTTGGGGGGGACCTTGGCCTGTCTCTCCTATCATCATCTCTTCTGGGTGAGAATCGGCGGACTGGTGACCTTGGCCTGTCATCATATGGTCTTCGATACGGAGATCTGGCTCTTTCTCTGTCGCGAGGGTTATATCTATCGCTAGCGGGTGGTCTGTCGTCTGCAAATTGTTCTATTAGTAGGTATTTTGCATAGTGCAATCGGTGGTAGAAGGGGTGCAAGAGAGATGCTCACTGTCTCGTCTATCATCCCGTCTCCCTCTATCATCACGGCGTCCAATATCATCTCGTCGTCCCATGTCGTCTCTTCTGCCAATATCATCTCGTCTGCCTCCAGGTCTGTAAGATTCCCCTGCGCCCATCCTGGTGACTTCACCCTCCTCTTCCAATCTGTTGGCAAAATCTTTTAGCACACCGGCCACTTCGTTCTTGCGCCCATCAATGATCAACTGGTTGATAGTACGATTTAATGCCTTTCGCTCCATGTCTCTGGACCATTCATCTAAGATTGATGATTGACCCATGGTGTCGAAGCGTTGTGCGATAAAAGGTGCTAGAAAATTTAATTCTGGGGACTGACCTTCGGTCTCGACCTCTATCCCTATCTCGATCCATATCAACAAGACTTTGGTGAATTTGAGGGTTGTGCTTTCCGTTTGTCGTGACTAGTGTTTGTTGTTGCCACAAATTTCAATATTCTGTCGGCTCAGATGCAAGGCTACGTAGCCTTGTTGCAAGACTTTATGAATTTCTCTGCTCCATCAAACAAAACAAAACTATTGACATAATTCGTATGGTAATGTTTCGGTTTCTTATCAGGAACGACATTTACGTCTAAAGTTCTAAGCATTGGAATAATAGCAGTTCATTAAGTATATTGGCATACAGTCACAAAATGGGTAAGTAGGAATTCAGAATCTCCATAACCAGCACTGTTGACCAGAAAGGATACCAAATAACTTGATGACAACTGGTCTCAGTAAAATTCTAGTATTCTTTTGATTGTCCGTCTATGGTTACCTATGTATAGTACAAATCCAAACGCCGTCTATATATCCTGTCCAGGTGTCTACACGAATGCTCCCAAATTCTAAATCACGACACAGAAACATGGTTGCCATTGGAAATGCTAGAAAACTCTGCTAGCCTCCATGTATCTTCCTGCCGAGTCCCTGGAGGCATCCATGTAGCGTTACTTGAGCCCCTTGCTCGACCTGCTCGCACACCTGTGTCATCGGACTTTTTATCATCGAACCCACTGTTCAAAGCATAACCATTGTATTGACGAGGTGGAATATCAAATGTGGGCATTGATGAGCCAGTCCCTGTATTTGATAATGGAAGAAGAGGCTCTTCTGTAATATCCATCATCTTGGCTTTGCGATCCGCCTTGCTTCTTCCACTAGTACGATCATAAAGGTACAGTCCAAGAAACGTAAGGGCGATTCCTACGCCCTGGATCTTGGTGGTAGGGTTGCGGAACCATATTATTGCAACAACAACAATGAACACTCGTTTGATGAGTGATGCAACTGAGTACGTCACAGGAGAAACCATGCTCAATAGGACGAAGGCAATGATGTTCTGTCCAAAGTGGAAGGTTCCATTGAACAGAAACTCAAGAGCCAGACGTCCGTGGTCGAAGGCCGATGGGTGTTTTTCAAGATCCAACGACCCATCATGGTAAAAGTCTCGCAACAGGTCCAGCCCTTCGGACCAGAACCAAATAGGAGATGTTAGAATAAATGCAAATCCAGAGGAATAGCAAAGAAGATTGAGCTTATCCAGTTTCCGGGTTTGCGGGCTGCCAGAAGCTTCCGCAATCGCAGCTTCATTAAAAAGCCTTTTCGAGAATATGTTCTGCGTTACAAATATGATGGTTGCGAGGAAGGCGTATATAATTCCAAAGATATTCCCCTTGAACTCAGCCGAACAAGCTAGCATAACTCCAAGCGTGAGCGGAATAAGGGATAAGTAGGTCGAGATTGGATATCTGATATTGAATATAACACGATACGCAAAAACGGTAAAAAGGGGGGATAGTCCTTTGATCGTATGGACTAACGAGACGGGGATCTTCCCAGTGGCTGTCGCAGACAATAGATGTCCTCCAATTTGGAAAGCGGCGAGTGGAAGAGTAGTTATTATTACATCGCGAGTAGGATAACGAATGCCATGACGGAGGGCGGGTACGTTGGCTTTCATGGCTGGAAATATTGAAGAGAGCCATGAAAATAGGAGACAGAACGAGGCAACAAATGCGAATTGAATGATGGTAAGCGTGGCCGGCTTCGGAAAAGCGTTGAGTATAGCCTTTGACGAAGTATTTGTCAAGGCACTAGACATATACCAAATTATGCACAGTATCTAGCAAGTATTAACATCTGTTTGGAGGACAAGAAAGATAGAGGGGTACTTACCACTAGTTTCGGTGAGACGGGGGCCTTCAAGGCATCGGATATCTCATGGACGTTTGCGCTGACACTGCCCTTCCTTGTTCGTATAGACCTAAAAGCATCACTCAGGCTTTTTTGTCTGGAATGACCTTTATTTCCTGTAGATGCTTGATCCCGAGCCCATCGTACACTGTCCTTTCTCGACTGCCACTGATCACCAGAAGAACCACCTGAGCTGTTGCCGTTGGCTGTATTTGGGCTGGAGTACATCTGCGACGGTCCGTCCAAGACTAAATCCGGGAATTTCTCCATTGAGGTTCGCACTGTGGCCTTCAGCTCCCCTGGATTGAGACGTGATGATCCAGAAGTCGAGTAGCGGGTTGAATGAGGCATTGTCGCTCAACCACCGCGGCGCCCATTAAGTAGTGTTTTCACCGTCCGCAGGGCATCTTTTGTGAAAAGTTGTGGCGGTTTCAATTTGATTCTAGTCGGGCTTGATATGTACTCATGGCGTGGCTAACCGTCCAAATCATAAATTATTTGGTGCAACGCGTCTTAGTGGACGTTCCGGTTCGAAGGTTTAATCGGCGCTAGAGCCTCATTGGGGAATTTCACAGCGCAGCCTCGACAACAATAATTCTCCAGGTAGAAACACCCAACCTCATAGTCCACAAGTTACACCCGAAGGCTCGCAACAAACTAGGCTTTCTCATTGAAGCCATACCACGGAACACGAACCGTACACAACCTCTGGTTCTTGAGGCTTCTGAGCCTTCCGAATCGAGATGGCGCCAAAGTTGACCAAAAACCAAATGCGCCGGGCGAAGAAGAAGGAGCAGAAGAAAGTCCAGGTCAGTATGATCCATTCCAAGGAAAATGAATCGCAAGCTAATGCTCAACAGCCCGCGGAAACTCCAGAAATAGAGACACGAACCGAACCAGATCCAGAACCAGTTTCTGTTAAATCTCAGGAGGATGATACATTACAGACGGATATATCATTGATAGACATTAGCGAAGACGATCCTAATTATGCTATGTTCAAAGATATCATGGACAGATTTGCTGCTACTGAGAGAAACGATGAGGCGGGGGATCAAATAAATACAATTAAGGGTGAGGTATTCCGCAACGACGATGATGAAATCCCATACGAAGACGGGGAGTCAGCCGAGCAGAAGTTATCGAAGAAGAAGCGGAAAGAGCGGGATAAGCTGTCTGTAGCAGAGCTCAAGGCATTGGTGAAGAAGCCTGACTTGGTGGACTGGACCGATACCTCTGCATCCGATCCCAGGTTACTTGTTCATATCAAATCATATCGAAATGTTGTACCTGTACCTAACCACTGGTCACTAAAGCGCGAATATCTATCATCCAAAAGAGGAGTTGAAAAGCCACCTTTTTCTCTGCCCAAGTTCATTCAGGAAACCGGTATAGCAGAAATGCGCGATGCTGTCCTCGAAAAGCAGGCCGATGCTAGTTTGAAGCAGAAACAGCGGGAAAGAGTTCAGCCAAAAATGGGTAAGCTGGATATTGATTATCAAAAGCTGTATGAGGCATTCTTTCGGCATCAGACAAAGCCGGAACTAACACGTTACGGTGAGGTTTACTACGAAGGGAAAGAATATGAGACCAATTTACGGCATTTGCGTCCCGGAGAGCTGAGTGACGAGCTGAAAGAAGCCCTTAATATTCCACCTGGAGCACCACCACCATGGTTGATCAATCAGCAACGTTTTGGACCACCACCTTCGTATCCTTCACTTAAGATCCCTGGGTTGAACGCACCACCACCACCAGGTGGAGCTTGGGGTTTCCACCCTGGTGGATATGGCAAACCGCCTGTGGACGAATTCAACCGACCGCTCTACGGAGGAGATATTTTCGGTGTACTGCAACCCCAGGTCAATACTCAAGCAGGTGAGCCGGTGGAACGAACATTATGGGGGGAAGTGCAGCCAGTTGAAGATGAGTCTGAGGAAGAAGAAGAGAGTGAGGAGGAGGAAGAAGAAGAGGGTGACGAGGAAGATATTGGAGCGGGATTACAGACTCCCAGCGGCATGGAAACTCCTGGAGGATTGGCATCTTCGGTACCTTCTGAATATCCTGGTGACCAGAGTGTTGGAGGGCCCATGGATCTTCGCAAACAACGACGCGGCACAGAAACTGAGGAGTCAGCTTACCCACGACAAGCGGGTACCATTATACAGGAGAGAGAAGTTCGACAAGATGGTGGCCAATTCTTTGGTAGCAGTCATGCTTATGACATTCGTGGATCACAAAAGGCACATCTTCCGGTTCTTGGACAAGAGGACGATAGCAGGAAACGCAAAGCACGCGGAGATGTCGATGTTGCTCTTGATCCAGATTCGCTAGTGAACGAGGATACCATAAGCAAGGAGGAGCTGAAACGTAAATTCGAAGCAAGCAAGAAGGCAGAAAAGAGTATGTGCATTAATCGTTACCCCTTCCTATTTACAGCCACTCTAAGAAATAACTCTAACACACGTATGTAGGTGACTGGGCTTTCGAAGAGGATCTGAGTGATATGATTGCGCAGGAGAGCAGAAAGCGACGGAAGAAGGACGAAGAGAAGCGAAGTGAGAAAAAAGAGAGGTCTTACCGATTCTAGGAATTTAGCGACAACATTCTGGCGTTGATGTTCTTCCGGTTGGGAGTGTAAAGTGTTAGTGTAATATAAGCACCAAAAGGGCCTGGAATAATCTTAGAGAAATTAATTTTGTCGATGATTCTCTTACTCTTATAGCTACTCTTTGAGCGCTTGATGTGCGGAGCAAGATGGCCACGTCTTCCTACTACGCCTCAACCACCGACACCGCTTCAGCTAACCACTACCAATATCCCACCATCCGCAGTAGTCCCCTATCCCCAATAACAAATTTCTTCTTGAAGCTCAAATCACGAGCACCAACTATATCCCTAGAAATGCTTGGAGTGTCTGAGTAGTACATTCTTAGCCACTAAGAAATACGAAACAAAATATATTGAAAATATCGTATTAACACATTGGCTTATTACTGACAATACTGGAAAGGTGCTAGTTTTACGATCAGGTTGTTCCTATACAAATTCGATTTACAAATTACCATCCTCCACGCAGCCACGCTCGCCATTTGTTCAGCATATTTCTATTACCCGATCTCCCCTCATTTAGGCCGGCAGAGTCCTGCTGGAAACGAAGTCGCACATGTGTTCTTCTTAAAAACGTTACCAGCGCCTGAAGCAATGAAGGCTATGTCGATGTCATTGCCGGTAGCATCGTTTCGATTAATCTGGTTTCCGGATGCAGGTGTTCCAAAACCGTCAAAAACACCAATCCCTGCGCCAGCATTCTCCGGTGTAGCGGCTGCACCAAGTGTCTGGCCTTCAATGGTATTATGTTCAACTTGTGTATCAATGGCGCCAAAGAGGATGATTCCTGAGGAGAATCCGAACGCAGCTGGGCAATTTGGGTTCGATGGCCCAATATCATTGTGACGGACAATCGCTCCTTTGACACCAGGATCAACAAATACACCATAGCACGAATTGGTGACATGATTGTGTTGGTAATTTGCGCCGTTCGTTTGTACACAGAGTGCAATTTTGTAGTTGTCGATATCGTTATGCCATACCGTCGAACCTTCATAGTTGTCCGAGCAAATGGCAATGAAACGCATATGGTCAGGTGTCGTCGACTTGGAGATGACATCGTTATTTCGAACATCAGTGTTCTTCGACCCAACTGTCAGGAATCCATATACTTCGCCATCGACGAGTTTATTCTTGCGGATCGAAGCATCCTCTGCACCATATAGAGCGATATTCTCGCCTGAGAAACCACGCACCTGTGGTGGGGCGAATTAGCACCGTAAACACTTGGAACTCATACTGGAGCTTAGGAGCTGGGAGTTGACGCAGAGTCTGAGCACAAGCAAGAAGTTACAAAATCTTTCGCACAATATCCTGGCCCCCAAGCTCCCAATCCCGGAAATCTAGTTTGCTATAAAGATGAGCTTACCTCAAAGCCAGTGATTGAAACTCCCTTTACCCGCCTTCCAATTGTGTCTATCTTTGAATGTTCCTGGCCAGGGTATGGGAATAACACGACGTCCGTTCCAACTACGCATATGCCTGCAATAGTTCCCGGACCAGCTGTCCCAAAACACTGATTTTGCTTATCTTCTGGAATGGCGGGCTCAGGGGGGGCAAGAATGGTGTCTTTCTCCCCTATTAAAGCAATCCCATCTTTGTTGATGGTCAGTTGTTCTTTGTAAATACCAGCTTTGACAACGATCGTGGCTCCAGGAGTAGCAGCATCGATGGCAGATTGAATGCTATCACCTACAAGAGTTTAGAGGTTAACTTCGTTCTGACAGCGTCGTTTGGCAGTTGTGGTCACTTTTTGACCTGTTACTCTATAAACATATATGCTCTAACACTGGATATTTACGGAGCATATAATTTTTCGTTATTCCTTAAGGGAGTCTTGCGCCAGGAACTTCACAACGTACCGGATTTAACAGTTGTGGTTGCTGGGATGGCTTTTGACGTAACAAGTTGAGTGAAGTTTAAACATAAAGTGACGACTAGAAGTCCGAAACGAAGTGAAGTAGCTCGCGCCATTTGTGCTTTGAATCTCTAAAGTCAACACCAGTCTACATTGACAGGATTTGCAGTTTATATAAAAATTAGAAATAACTAGCGAGGAAATTGCAATTTCTTGGTGAGAATTGGCAGGCTACTTATGTATCCTTCCCTGTTGTTTGGCTCGCTCTCTTAAGAAAGCAGCCTACTTTCCCGAGACACGGCTCTTGGTGCATTTGAGGCGTGCTGGAGGCTATGAGGTTTTTTTCATAAAGTGACTTATAGGGGAGCCTCCACATTCCCACTCGCGGGAAGCCATATGTTTACTGGATTCTTAAAGTGCATTGGCTTGCAGTGGCGGTTCCCGAGATCGTGGCACCTCAGCCTATGTCCGACATCTCACAGAAGCTTGGTTGCGGCTGGAAAAGACTAGAGCAAATAACCCGCTCGATTGGGCTCGCATGAGTTATATGGAAAAGTCAAATATGTGAAACAAGCGATCAAAGAGTAAAGTAATCAAGCCAAGTTGGCTAACTGGTGTGGTTGGTTTTTCTATTCGTCACGTTCTCGTCTAATGAGGAGCGATTAGCAACGGGAGCAAAACCCCTCGGTACTCCGTACATCCACCTGATATCAGTCAGGCAAAGCAAAATGTCACGTTCTGAAATATTTTAATTTTGCTCAATAACTTTGACATGGCTTTCTTGTGTAGGACCTCCATCTCCGTCACAGCCAACTGATGTTGATGCCGTGGCCAATCCAGTTTCAGTTGGTTCCCGCCACGCCATTCATAGTTCATTAATAACTTCGACTTTTGATAGCCGCCAAGAAAGCATAGCGCCATCTACTTGTTTGGCAGTTTATGCCATCAAGGTGCATTCACATATAGTTAGATAAATTTATTAGGATTTTTGCCTAAAGGAGCCGTGGGTCAGTTGTTTTTAAGGTGACTTTTCGGAAGAACGCCCAAAGATTCGAAAAACTGTGGTAAACGTTGTCCGTGTTGAGCCCACGCTCTCTCTTCTCGACGCTGCATTGTCAGCTCCCGATGATTGAACATGTGGAATGATCTTGCTAGCCTCCAATTGCTTTATAAACTGCTTTGATCCAGCGTCCGTAAACATCGTTCTGTCAAAAATGGCGCCAGCATCCACAAGTGACCGCACGAGCTCATCTCTCTTGTGTTTCATTGCTAGAGCCATTGGCGTTCTTCCAGCACCATCTCTAGCCTCGAGATCTGCGTTGTTGGCGGCAAAAGTCTGGACGGCTCGTGGTTTGTTGTTTATGATGGCGAAATGGAGGGGGGTGCCTTCGGGCGTGCATGCATTTACGTCGGCTCCATTATCGACGAGAAGCTCGACCATATCCTCCCCCCCTTGCCCGCGCAAAGCGTAGTGAAGTACTGAACGACCGCTTTTGTCTTTTGCCTTGACGTTTGGTTTGTTGTGATAATTTAATAGGAGGCGAACTATGTCGATATTCCGTTTCGTCACAGCTAGTAAAAGTAATGTTTGTCCTCTGTCATTGCATTGCTCCACATCTATAAAGTGGTCTGGTGAATGAAGAATCCACTTGACAATTTCATACTGGCATTTCTCAATGTGCTCTTGTATCCCGGGAGCTCCAGCATGGCTCGAGGTACCAGGGGCGCTCCATTCAGATGATCCTCGCGTGACGGAAAGTGTGGGAGGTATTATGGGATCGGTTTCAGGGGGACTCGGAGGCGGAAATATATATGGAACAAACATTTGCGGAAAAGGAACTGTTGGTTTTGGTATGTTACTAGGCGAAAGGCTCTCAGGCCGACTTAAATGCCTTTGTCTGTATGTATCAGCATGAGCAGGCATTCCTCGACATGTATACATTTCGAACACCATCTCCGCTGCTTGCCTTAGAGTAGGATGGGAATTCCAAATTGCATGGGTTTCTGGAGACTCCAGAGGTATATCGGTGGTTTCAAGACTTTTTGCTAGTTTAAAAGCGTGTATTGCGTGGTCGTACCAAGCTATGAATAGTGGGTCGTCTTTATCTGTTCGAGGATCGAGTCGATTTTCTGCTCGGTATAGCTTTGCGAGTGCAAAACATAATCTGCATTCAGCCTTAAGATTACTTCGTAGTCCTTGAGCTTGTTCAAGAAGGTTGTAGTATTGTTGTTCTGCTTCCCGAAATTCCTCTTTCTGGGTCAAAATAGAAGCGAGGATTTCCAGATAGTCAGATCGGTTTTCGAAAGGAAAGTTATATATATTTTCGCGTTGTTCTGCAGCCGAGATGGCCGCTTCCATATAAGCCTTTGCATCTTCAAAGTCTTTGTTTCTGATAGCATCAAGTGCCAATCTGTAACTATTATCAACGTGGTCTGAGAGGACGTCCTCATCCTCCACAACTGGTCGCTTGTGTGGTCTCGCATAGGGCTGTTGCGCTGCGTTACTGCAGTTTACATCTAAAATTGCAGTGAGATCGCCTAGTGAGTCAGTGTGGTCTACTGGACTAGTAGGTTGAGTTGCTAGATGTCGAACACCACCACTGGCGCGACTCTGGGCTGAGCTACCAGCAAAGCTAGTGGCTCTTGAAGATACTTTATCGTGGAGCAGATTTGCGAAGCCAATGCATTCTGAGGCTATAGTTACATCCTCGGTGAGAGTTCCGCCTGTTAAGTCGGTACTGGTCAATGCTAAGTCTTCTCCATCGGGCTGCTGCAAAAGAATTCCGTCAGAACTAAGTTGCGGAAGTTGATTTATTCGAATGCTCGCTTCCAGCTGCGCTATTCGAAACTGTATGTCACTTAATACTGAGGTTATGGCTTCAAATCCAGTGCGACCGAAATCTTGGGTTTCCTCGTGCATCAATCTATGCATAATTAGCAGTTGAAACATGCTAGATCTGACAGAGACATTTACTTACAATTGTATACAGAGTATGAGTAGTTGTAAGGAATTCAAATTTCTATCCATCTGTTTCTCGATCTGTGTAATGGCTCCATTCTGAACCTGTGTTTTGATCTGAAGCCATCCTCTTCTCCATGCACCAGCTTGACTTCTCCCACCACCGAGCTTCTCAATTTTTTCTCTCAGTAAGTTGATAGTTTTGTTAGTTTGCTCAAGCGTCTTGGTCGTTTGGTGTAGAGCCTTGAGCTCATCGTCTGACAAAGGTAGGTTGCCTCTCTGTTTTTCCCGACTTTCCAAAACATTGTTAACAATTCTCACCGTCGCGATCAAATTATCTACTTGAGTGATGATCCGGTTATTTGTTTCGACGACGCTTCTGGCATCATGTACGAAAGTCACGAGCTTCTCTATCAGTTCCACGCTCGCTGCGATTCCTCCAAGAATATCCATCGTACATAGCGAGACCTGCAGTGGAACATAAAGTGTTGGAAGTGATATGGTACTACCGACAAACCGTGTGATGTGGATACAGAACTCTAAGATGAAGTGGAGAAGAATTGAGATGTGTGGATGGGCGATCAATTCTTAATTTGACCAACCTGTACGAACCGCACAGCCACCACGTTGTCAATCTTTGCTGTCACTGTATTCCTGGCAAGGCGGAATAACTTCCCGCTGACAAGCATGAGTCAAAAACCGAGCAACATCATAGGTGAACTCATAAGCCCAGAAAAGCCCACAAACATTTATTTGGAAGGTGACGCACACATCTTTACTTACTGTTTACTTCGTATATTTCCATCCTATAAGATCGTCAAGGCAAACAATACAATGTAGAGTTCTCACATGGGCCTTAGCCTCACCATTGCGCCATGTATTTTGATACATCTCAAATCCAAAATAACGAAGTGTTCCCAAGTGGTTTGGTGTGTTGGAAATATTCACCGGGGAGCGACCTCGTATTTCAGATCCTGTGATTCCAAGTCTGCGCTCAGCCAGTGATCATATTTGGGGGGTGTAAAGGTCTTCAGGCTCTAGTGAGTCCTTGGGGGCCGTATCAGGAACAAAGATGGCAGCCTGGACGAGACCGGGGTGATTAATTGTCTTTTATGTGGTAGGTAGCCTCAATCTCGAAACATGTTGGCTACCATCACTTTCTTGAATTCTGCACAGCGAGATCTTTAGTACTGATCTTTCCGTGTACATCCATTATGTTATCTGGATCTTCTGAACGGAGGCAGTCGGTACGTACAAGGCTCTTAACATACACTTGAGTTTGCTGACGTTTGACTTTCAAAGCTTCAGGCAGTAAAGGAGCGGAAAAGAGAACCATTCCGGAGATTGCTTGAGAATAACGAACTTGGAATGTATGCTTCATCATCGTGACTGGCTTTGGGTAGTGCCTTTTCTTAAAAATTGAGGCGACACATATATTCGGTACCAAAAACTCAATTTGAAACATAATAAGCCTTATATCCACGGAGAGCTCAAGCTAGTTTGCCGGGTGTATCTGTCGCTTCAATAACGTCAATAGGGGGTCCCTTTCGTTCATATCACGGCTACATGATAACTGACTTTGTCGGGTAGTATTGATTCTCCCCTTCAATGGACAGATCCTGAAAACCAGGATGAAAATGTTCGAAGAACACACCATGCATATGGTCTCGAAAACACCGTTTCAGAAGCCATGCTAGTCCGTGGTGGTCGTTTAGCAAGAGATGAAGAATTGTTTCTATCGGGAGCTGATGTAACTCAGTTCGAGCGAGATGCTCTTGCTAGAGAGAAAACCTCTACCGTATGGCGACAAAGCAAAGAGATGAAGATCATACTTTTGACTTGCTGTGTTGCGGCTGTAGCCCAAGGGTGGGACCAAGCTTCAATAACCGGCGCAAATCTTCTTTGGTATAAAGATATGGGCCTAAGCGCAGACTTGACGGAGCCGGACAAAGTAAAAATAAGAGATGTTTGGATTTTTGGAGGTGTTAATGCTATCACATATTTCGCCGCATGTAGTCTTGGTGCATGGATATCAGATCCACTTAACGAGTATTTTTGGGGCCGCCGAGGAGCATTATTCGTAGCTGGACTCTTCTCTTTTGTTGGCGTAGTAGGATGTGCTTTCTGCCATATCTGGCAAACTCTTTTTGTCTGCAGGCTATTAGTTGGCATTGGTGAGTTATCTTCTCGAAGCCTTCTCTTCCAGAAAATTTGGAGTTGTTTACTTTCAAGATTTTCTTTTGAGAATAATGCTCCTAAAACATCTTGATAGCAAATAATTTTCTTTTTGATTTCATTCCCTTTCTGGGACGTTCTTCAACATGTCGAACTAAACTCAAGATTCTTTACAGGTATGGGAGCAAAGGCCAGTGTAGTACCAATTTTTGAGAGCGAGATCGCGCCCGCTCGAATTCGTGGAAGACTATTAGTGTCATGGCAGACGTTTACTGCATTTGGTATCTTCCTGGGAAACGCAGCAAACCTCATCGTTCGACATTCCTGGCGTTGGCAAACAGCTTCTGGATTTATTCCCGCACTTATCCTTCTCATAATGGTATTCATGTGCTCGGAGTCTCCGCGTTGGCTTATAAAGCAAGGGAACTATCGCAAAGCCTTTGAGGTCCTACTGCGTTTACGTGGAAATGAGTTGCTGGCTTCCCGAGATCTGTATTACATCCACGCGCAAATACAGGTCGAGACAAGCCTCTTCTCCAAGCGCAGTGATACTGAGCACCGGCTAAACACCTTTGGTGACGGAGCTAGTCATGATATGTACCAGGTCAGTGGACATATTCCGGAATTGAGATTTACTAACGACTTTGCAGGTTGAATTCAAGAAAACGAACTACCCTCGGCGAGTAATCCAACTTTTCACTATCAGTAGAAATCGACGAGCAGCACTCGCCACACTTATCGTCATGAGTGCCCAACAATTGAGCGGTATAAATATATTCGCATTCCTCGCAGCCTCCTTCCTGGCAGACGCGAAAATTGTTCAGATAAAAGCCCTCTGGTTATCATTTGGATTTGGAGCCGCTAACTTCATTTTCTCGCCCATTGCCTATGGCTTGATTGACACTAAAGGAAGGCGCTTCCTTCTTCTGGCCTCGCTATTTTGTTGTTTTCCATTGCTGATCGCAACTGGATTTAGTTTAAAAATTGAAGACGAATCAACCAAGATCGGAGTTTTTGCAATGTTCTTGATTCTGTTTACTTTGGCGTATAGCCCTGGAGCAGGAGTAGTGCCTTTTCTATATAGGTAAAATAACTTGAAACTGTTATAAAGACCCCGGTACTGCATCCAGCTAACTCGCAAATAGTTCGGAAGTCTGGCCACTGCTGAGTAGAGAGGTCGGTATGTCATGGGCATGCTTTTGGAACTTTCTTCTGGCAGGAATTTTAGCACTTACCGTTCCATCTCTTACCAAAGAGATTAAACATACCGGAGTTCTCGGGCTTTTCGCAGGATTAGTAAGTGATTTTCAGAACCATTATTCCTCGTGTAATCGAGATTCATGATCCTGCATTTTGCTTATATCCTAGACACATGAAATAGCCAAGACATGCACCTACTAACTTTTTCTTTCCACGTAGGATGCCATAGCATTCATCGCTGTGTGGTTACTAGTCCCTGGAACCGCCGAGGTGACTACACTTGAGGAGATGAATTATGTGTTTGGAGTCCCCACTCGCAGGCACATAGAATATCAGATAAAAACAGTCTTGCCTTGGGTTTTCGGTCGTATTTTTCATCCATCAACTGCGCGAAACCCGGTGCCTCTATATCGGTGGGAGAAAAATCGTCAACGTCTCGCTAAGACTAGTACTAGCGGCGTTGTAGAGAACACGACAGTGAGGAACTAAAGCTAAATGGTTTCAGATTTGTGAGTTGGAAATTCAGCTGGTGTTTCTTTATTTTGGGTTTCTCTTTGTGTGTAGCGTATCTTGACAAGTCTTGCCGGATCATAAATGAATGAAGAAAGGGAAATTACATTGCCTTGAGATCCAATCCATGAGTCTCAACTGTATGAAGTCTGCTGACACGTTGGCTAAAATTCAAGTTGGAGATTATTTCGACAACTCCGAGGTCGAAATCGAGATCCTTGGCAGGTGCATGCCAACACCCCGTGTAACATCTGCTTTCACTCTCCATAATAGCCTCATGTATGCTACAGTTTGCGCCGGAGAATAACATTGTTTTCAGTGGCTTTCGGGAGGCGCGTGAATGCATTTGGAAAGATTTTTCGAGGATTCACTGCTGTTTGATAGCACACAAATCTGGCGCAAAGTGTGACACATAACATCTGGCCAAAGTGCGGAATGAGGCCTCCGGGCCTACTTTGACTTGTAGATGCTTATGCCTCCTTTTGATTCTGAACGGTGAGTTTGTAAATTGGGTTTGAGAGGTCTTGATGTGTCGTTCGATTTGACTCCATGATCGTGGGTGGTATTAATTTCCCACATATCTCCATATACTTTACCGATTTCAAATAAACTTTACCCGACACCGGATCCACCAACCCGAGCTTCATATGTAGACGACGTGCGCTGCCGGCAGGGAACTGAACCAGATACCGCTTCACCAGGCGTGAATGTGAATGGGTGCTCTATATCATATAATTCGGTTGCTTCCGATTTAAGGGTCAGGTAGATCACCCCACAAATTCAGTATATTAATGAAGTCTATTTCTAGTCGCCTTCTGGACCATAGAAACACCAACCACCGCCGTAGGGCCGATCTGTGGCAAATCCAAATATATCGAAGAAAATTCAAATCTAAGCAATCTGGCTATTCGGACTGACCGACATCTTTGATTGTGTTGGTTGGGTCGAGTTTATGAGGTTTGGTTTATATTGGGAAACTTTCGTGTTGGCCTCAATTAAGCTTCCTAACAGCCTGTAACTTTATATTGACGGATTTTATCCACACTATAGAATACGAATTCCATTCTTTCCAACGTGCTATATAATTCTGTGATATTCCTCTCGTTTCAACCCGTGTATCCACAATAACCCAAATCAAAAGATTTACGCACTTCAAATTGTCAGCGGCATTAGCTGAACTACATAAATTGCCAAGTTGCTCTGCCATAACAACAAACGCCTTCACAATGGTGTATTTCGCTTCCAAACTCGGATTAGCAGCAATTGCTGTTGGTATAGCGTCGACAATACACGGGGTATTATCAGCTCCCCTCGTTGCTAGAGATGTGGAACACTGGGGAAACGGATGTCCTCAAGATGATTCCATCTCGGTTAGAGTAGACGGGAATAGGTACGGGCAGTTCATATTATGATTGAGTCCTGGCTGATGAAATACTATGTAGGATAATATCGAATGTCGGTCGCTTTAATGTCCGAAGCAGCCCCCAGAGTGAGAGGACAGAAGCATGCTCCTTCGCAGTCACCATCGGTGGACAAGCAGGTCGCCAATACTCACCTGTTAACACATGCTATCGCGACAGTCTAGATCTGGACTCTGGCGTCACATCAACACATATTCTCACATATTTCTTCCAAGATCGTACGTTTCTCGGTACCCCCTACGCTATCCTTATCTCTAATTCATCTACTAATCAAATGATATGGGTAGGTGCAAGCGACGTGTCCGAAACACGGCACACGTTTACTGGTCCTGCAAAAGGGACGTTTGACGTTACGGATACTGTATCCGGCTCAGATAGAATCTGGTCAGCTTGTGGAGCCTCTGCCCTACTTGTAGTACAAAATCGTGGTTCTCTCGTCAGTGGTGGGACCTCAAAGACTTTATACTTCAATGATGGAGAATCTGTGACGAACTTGGAATCTAGGAGCTGCTAGGAGATGGACTAAATGTTGTATGTCTATGTCCTTTAAGTTAGTTACCATGTGTATATCATAAGTGTGGTGTCTGTCTAAGTCAGAAGACTCTATAGTTTGTCTGTCATTATCATAAATTATATGCTTTGGCCACCATTTAAGATCCAATAACTACCGGGCTCTTAATATACGCTTCAGTTAAATAAACTTTGCAGTTTACGATTTAGCTTCTGAAATCAACGGACTCTCCTGTTCATCGGCATCGGTCAACAAGTATGACCATGCCAGTGATACAAATGCAACAGGTGTTAGCCACAGCCACCAAACTGCTCCTACGCAAGTCGCCTCCATCCCCCAAGCAAAAACCCAACCTCCAATAACTGGGGCTACCGACTTTGACAAACTCCCCAGCATGTTACCGGCCCCATGCACTGTCCCCAGCACCTCCTTCCGAGGTGATGTATCTGTCAAAATCATGACGGAGCTAGGGATGGCAAAACCACGCGCCATTATCTGTGTAAAAAGGACGCCTACCACTGCTGGCCACCGCCAAATGCTGTGCTCCGGGATAAGTGCGAGAAAAGGTGTAACAAAATATGTCAGAGGAAACATACAGAGTGCCAGCCGCAAGGTTTTGAGCGAACCAAAACGGGTTTGCAGAGGCGGATAAGTGAAGAATTTGAGTACAATACCAATGAGCCCTGTAAGAGAAATGCACAGTCCGAGTGACTGTGGAGAAAGACCAAGACCACCCATGAAAGAGATGGCATTCGTGGGGTTCTCAGTTGAGATTGGGGTGCTGAGAAATACCGAGAAGAGGTGCGTAAAAGCTGCATTGTGAAGTGGCAGTAACGCAAATGAGACCAATGCACGCACAAGATCTCGAGTCACAATCGTAGAGTATAGTGGGCGGGTGGTGTCAACATAACGTTTTTCTTCCGAATCTTCCAGTTGCTCTTCATCATTTTTAATCGGAGAGTAACGATTAAATGAATACATCTGCTGTATCTTCCGAGACAGTTCCACGATATGTTTCGAAATTATTTTCCCTCCAGTATTGCATTCGATTCTACATGGTGCAGTCTCTCTTAATCCGATTATCGCAATAAAGAGGCTGAATGTGATCACTGCCGAGTTTACCACCACAGGGAGGGCATATGGATATTTTATAGTCCATGGAACCCCACCAGAGTTGTTGGCCGTGTTGAAAATGCCACTGTCTCCAAAGAGAAAAGGAAGGTGTTTTACCGGATCTGCTAAAAGCCCACCTAGAGCCATTGCTGCAACTCTCCCGGTATTGAATATTAGTGGCAATAGCAGGAAAGCTCTGGCTCTGTATTTTCTCTCTTTGACGATCTCCGCAGTCATGGTTCTCATCACACTCGTGTTCCCATTTGCAAGCCCCGAAACGCATCTCCAGAACATCAATGCTCCGAAACTCTGTGAGAATCCAAATCCAATATTGGCTAGCACGCTGATGACTAGTCCAAGCACAATCACTGGTTTCCGGCCGTATACATCTGATAGCCATCCCCAGGGTAAGCTTGTGATGAACTGTGCAAGTGGGAATATAGCCACAAGCAGGCCGGAGCGCCGTGCGATTTCAGCATTCGATGATGTATTGGAAGAGGAATTAGAGAAGATATGTTGTAGAAGATAATATATATATGCTAGTAGTGTAGTATTTGAGAGAGGCTCGGAAAGGCGACATGTAGCTAATATGAGCAGTTGCGACTTGTTTGGTAGTGAGCTCCATGACACGGGTGACCTGTTATGAACGGGCTTGTGAATTTTGCGGTCTTCGTGGCCTGCCAATTCTCTCTCTGGACACCAATTTTAGTGTGATAACTTAATCATGGAGGATATAAATTACCACTTAGCAGCGTCTCTTCTTCTTCTTGTCCCCCTTGATTCTCCATATATTCCAAAAGACTTAGTTCCTTGTCTAAAAAATTATCATGCTTCTTTTATCGTTATTATCGTATCACAAGATTGTCTTGTAACTCGCATAATGCTTTCTCGCTCAGTGCAATCAGATCCGTACAATTTGAGAGATTACTGAGTTGATCGCAATGGAAATTGGGAATCGTTTGAGAATTTGACAGTAAAGGATTTGACATGGTTAATCCAATGTTGGAAGCAAACTCCACAAAAGATCTGCCGCCATGCTTGTTCATGATAGAGAGGCAAAAGACTTTCATTTAAATAATACTAGCGGCTGTTTGTGGTTGATGAGCCCTGATTAGTATAATCGACAAGACCGGCCTTTGTATTATTTGATTTGGTAGTCACGGCAAAATTATTGTAGTTTCTTACGACATTTATTCATATTTCGAGGATCAGCCATGAAGCAACAAAACTTATCTTCCTACAAACTTCTCTACCCCTTGAACGATTTGCTTGCGTAAAATTAGAGAAGTACGAACAGGAAGAACCGTGGTACTGGTCGCCAATCGATGTGACACGGCAGGTGTAAAGTTAGCTCAATTAGCCTGAATAGTTGACTCGGCTATTTACCCCCGCAAAAGGGGGAGCTGGTATGGGGGTGGTTCGGCCTAATGCAACTGCCGATTCGAACACTGGCGGAATTGTGGTATTACCTAAGTAACTGGTATAATTGGCCCGTAACTACGGACGTATTGGGTGAAGATTCACAGCAAGTGGAAGAGGCTCTTAGACCTAGCCTGTTCTTGGTGTGGATTTGAAGGCGTAATTTTGAGTATGGTTTGGCCCAATAGCCAAAGCTGAGTTCACCAACACTTTCCAAGAACTACAGTTAGTCAATAATTAGAACGAATACTTCTGATTAATGAGGCGATGCGCTTCGCTGCTCATAAACGATAAATGTAATTATCTTTTTTGTCGTAATCAGTCCTCTGCGAAGTGAGGAATCGCTGGCCCGAAACACTATATATCACCTGCAGTCAAATTGCCTGCCCAACCATGGATCTCACTGAGGTGCCACCACCCTTCATATCATCCGCACCAGGACTCGCCAATCTGCGAGATATAGGAGGCTATCCTGTTTCAGACCACAGCAGCGTGCGGAAGGGGCTCATTTTTCGTGGTCCCGACCCGGCCCCGGTCTCTGGAGCAGGCCTCGAAACACTGCACTCACTTGGGATCACGACATTATTTGACTTACGTTCACAGCAGCAAATAGATAGAGCAGGTGGTCACCGTGATCTAAAAGGTATTCGCCGAATATGGAGTCCTGTGTTTGGACCAGAGGAATATACACCAGAGAAAGCAGCTTTGAGATATGCACAGTATTCGGCACCAGGAACGAAGGTATTTGTTTAATTCAGTTTAAAAAGTCTACCTTCCCCAGTTTAATCTTCTAGTATCCAGAATCTCACATAGAAACAGGATATTGTGGATGCTTTTACTGATATTTTGACTAATGGGACTGAGACGTTCCGATGTATATTGCTGTACATAGCATCTCTACCTCCACCATTGTCTGATTCTCCCGCACCCTCATTCCTTATGCATTGCACAACTGGAAATAACCGAACCGGTGTGTTTGTAGGAATCCTACTTGCTCTACTCCATGTTCCAGATTCGTACAGTATGTTGACCCAGTTTCTGCCTCCAACTTAGTCTCTCATAAAGACCTATCTCGCTCACCAGATTTGGGTTACCGTGAAATATCTTTAAAGGTGCAGATTCTACGTATATATTACTGACTGCAGTCTTAGTTGCAGAAGAGTATGCCTTAAGTCAGATTGGGCTAGCCCCTTCTCGACCAGCAGCCGTGGCCCGCTTGATGAAAAGTCCTGTCTTTGCGGGCGAAGGAGGGAAAGAGCGCTGCGAGAGAATGGTAGGCGCTCGTTCTGAAAGTATGTCAGCGATGCTGGACATGGTACGAATCAAGTGGGGTGGTGCTGAGGGTTATGTTAGGGATTTCTGCAATTTGAGTTCCGAGGAAATAGATAAGGTCAGGGAGGTATTGATTATAAGAAGATAGAATTATATTGTATACGCCTGAGCACTAAAATTAATTTTCACATTATGGGACTTAAAGCGAACTCGAAATAACCCCAGTTATGAGACCATTGGTATCAGGACGGTTTTAACCAGTCAGGAGCACTTCGCTTTCCGCATATTCACTCAATCAATTCTGTCTTGCAACAGAGATATTGCCATTGAGATCTCTCGACCGCAAATTGTCACCTCCTGCTTTTGGAAGCACAGCGGATTCTTCATCATGGTCGGTAGATGTTCTGATCACTGCAACACGGCCGGTATAGTGCTGATCAAAGAGAACATCCATATCTTCGAGGGAGCGATTTTTGGTTTCTGGGTAGAAGTACCAAATTATCTGTGCTTCTATTACTACTATTCTGATTTATGGCTAGAAAGGAGTGTTAATGAGGGTCTCTTACAATAATCGATACTAAGTTCACACACATAAATATGAAATATGTCTTGGAGCCAATCCTATCCATTCCTACTGGCCAAATTTGCGAGGCAATAATAGAGCCAATGGAACCCCCAGATGCTGCCAAATTCAAACCTCGAGCTCTGAAATTTGTTGGGAAGATCCGTAGCACAGTTAGTAGATGCAATAATTTAACAGATGGTATAGTGGCATACCTCAGCACCATAGACCCAAGCTGCAGGTCCAAATCCAATTGAATAGCCGAACGTGAAGAAAAAAATGAATACTACACATGTATAATCTGAAGCATGATTGAGGTTATTAGGATAAGCAAGAGGT
>Ga0247734_1000443_pt1 | contig 36418 bp, 33 predicted proteins | sample UWRJL103311B2_FD_180933 | JGI IMG/M metagenome (GOLD analysis project Ga0247734, IMG submission 180933) | Plant litter microbial communities from Arlington Agricultural Research Station in Wisconsin, United States - UWRJ-L103-311B-2 | ecosystem: Environmental > Terrestrial > Plant litter >...
CCGCGGAGCCCGAACTTCGCTTTATGGAACAGCCCAAGACGGAAGCCGGGCAAGCCCTTGCTGTGCGGATGAAGGCCATGCGTGACGACCCGACAAGACCGATGCCGCCCGGCAGCACCCATCGTGCACTGGTGAAGATCGGGATCTTGCCGAACATCAGGCGCTTCAAGCCCGGTGGGCAGATGGATGATGATGCGAACGAGCCGCTCCATAGTCGTACCGGCTTCCGCATCCGTGAAATGCACAAGGCGCACGTCCTGTGCTATTTCGGGGACGAGCGGATACCGGAGAGGGCCAAGCAGTGGGTAAGCCTGAGCCTGCACGACTTTGTGAAGTATAACAAAGCGCGGCATCGCGGGATAGGGGTCATGTCGAGCTGGTCCAAGTGGATGGCAGCTGGAGCAACGGGCGCTGTGCTTGGTGCAGCAGGACTGAAATGTCTTGGGGTAGAGCCGGATTTCCTAACGGACGCATGGCCGTTTATGAACCTGCGAGACACGCTGTTAGGTGCTGCTTGATAATGGACTAAGCATAGGATCCAGCATACCTGGCCGGTCACTTGATCAGCCCGTCTGTGTTTATAGAGAGAATTTGATGAAATTGTTATTTTCTGATGTAGCCAGACATTTGTAGGCAAGAAACAAAACTTGTTAGAGAAAACGCTACCAATTTGAACGCCTGATATCATCATCGTGCTCCGCATTAAAAAGAAAAACTCCGTGACCATCACTCCTTCTCACAAACGAATCAATTTGCTAGAACACCACACCGGGAATGGAATTACCTCTGCGCCCTGGATTGCTCCCCCTACTCCCCTCCAGCAGTACCATGAGGAACCGATCTTTTCTTCTCCTTTTTAGCCCACCGAAGCCCGCACGCATTGCATAGTGTTTTTGGCCCTGTTGGACCTTTTCGCCATTCGGGGGATTCGAGCGTGCCTTGAGATACATTAGTCTGCAGAATCAGAAAATTTGTGTTAGGAAGAGATGCCACATACCACAATCCGTACAAACATATTCCTCCTCTTTCTTTTTATTCTTTTTCTTGTCGCCGGCTCCCCTATCTTTGTCCAGGGGTATCGCAATACCGACATCTCCTCTCATCAACGCCGGATTCTTGTCGCCGGTACTTATTCCTTGACTTCTCTCCCCGTCTTGGTAACGAAGTCCCGTGAGCATCTCGATCGTCTCGATATGGGTAGCCCCTTCATACCGAGCCATCTTATCCTTCATGGAATCAGCGCCTCCTCTTGCGCTCGCATCTGCCAGGTTCTCTTGGGTCAGCGATATGTTGGTCACGAGAGGTTTCGCAGGAGGTGGCATTGCAAAAACATCTGCGTTGGAGCCTCTTGGCGTTGTTGAAGTCCCCATAGATGGAGCTCCCATTGTGTCCGACTCTGATGCAGAACGACCGTCCTGTTTCTTGTCCCACTGTCGTTGCGCATCCTCTGCTTCTTCCGCCTCTTCTCGTTTTAGGTCGTTGATACGCTTTGTTAAGCGCTCGTTCTCAATCTTATGCTCTAGGAAAGAATCCAGCAGCGCTGCATTCTTGGTTGGATATGGTCGTGCCATCATGAAAAAGCCGCGACAAAACCCGGCAGCATTATTTGGGCCAAATTGAGCTGCCTCTGAAGTAAGATGTGGATGCCCATGCGACTCGAATATCGTGTATACACCATCCTTTTTCCGGAATCGATAGAAGAATCTTAGAGGATTACCGCTTGCGATAGATTCATTGAACTCGCGCATAAATATCCCACTATCATCCGGATGTATGAAGTCAATTATAAACTTCCCTATCAATTCTTCGTTTGGGTATCCGGTTAGGGTGGTTCCGCTGGGGGAAAGATAGATAATACGGCCGTCAGGCGTAAGAATATGCAAAAAGTCTTTGAGTTCTTCCACCACTTTATGAGTCCAATTTCTTCTCTTTGTAAATTCCGTAAGTGTACTACCACTACTAATCGCTGATGGTGCACCGAATCCAGCAGGTAGTGGACCAGCTCCTGGGCCAGTTTGCAGAATTTCCATAGCCTGATTACCCACGATGCCCCCATCATCTGCTTGTAGTGGCTTGTCATGTCCATCAGGGCCATTATGCGGCGAATATCTGGTATTCTCTGGAATGCTGCTATCGAGGCTTGCTGGAAGTTGTGTAAAGGTATTAGGCATGTCTTCTTCCAGCATACCCGTCATGGAGGTATCCATATTCCCAAGGCTATGCTAGAGCCCAGTTAGATAATTGAACAGGCCTTTGTTAATCCATCATACCTCATTAACTGAGAGATCACCCGGTCGACCTTTCATCCCCACGTTGTAGCCTGTATTGCTGTCCATGACTAGTGGAGGACCCTGGAACATGCTGGCTTATAAAGACAGACACCATGAACCATTCGATGCTTCCCAAAGGCCAAAATGCCCTTCAGTAATTCAGCATTTCCAGTGTACGATCCCCTCTATCTGCAGATGTTGATGGGTGCGCCGGTTCGGCAAAACCCCATTCGGAATAAACAAATCGGATCGGATAAGTTTCATTCTGGGGCTCCACGATTAGAGTTGGTAGATCACGTGCACCCGTGACAACTTCATTCGCGTTGCGTATTTATTAAGCTCATCACTTCAACACCAAACCACAAACCAAACACCTCGTGGGACGCAACGCCCAAAACCCAAACGCCACCTTCAACCCTATTAAAACATACATAAGCCTCTTCGGCCCCCGCTATCTGGGCATGGTATCAATATGTAATTACCTCCAGCTGTATCTCTATACAACCATATACTAACTTGATGCCTGCAGGAGTATGTTCATTCCCCGTGTACACCAAAGCATGCCTCGATTAGTATTGACACTCTCCTACAGCGACGATAGATAGGTTACAGATCCAAGGGTAAGTGTAGAATTTCCTGGTTCAAAGAGGCATATGATTAAACATTGGAATTAGGATCCGAAATTTCGACAATGCAGACTGGGAAACTATCAAGTTTAGGGGCTGTTTGACACTCATTGTCGGCTGCAATGGTTCAGGAAAAACTGTGTGTATTGCTTAATCTTGATCTATCTATTTCTTCTAACGTGTATGTAGACGATAATTGAGTGTCTTAAATATGCCACCACTGGGCAGTTGCCTCCTAATAGCACCAATGGCGCTTTTGTTCACGATCCTCAGGTACTCCTACCTCCGAAATCTTCATACTCGAGGCTAAAATAGAATAGCTCAACCAAGAAAAGGAGGTAATGGCACAAGTGAAAATCAAATTTCATACAAATCATACCGACTTTGTGATATCCAGACAGCTCCAAGTTACTGTCATGCCTAATAAAAAGCGAAAGCTAAAAACTCTGGAATCGGCCCTTCAGATGATTCGGAACGGAGAAAAGACGACGTTGTCGAAAAAAGCAGTAGACCTGGACAGGATCGCACCTATAAAACTTGGAGTCTCGGAAGCAATTCTTAGCAACGTTCTTTTCTGTCACCAGGATGAATCATTGTGGCCTATGGGTACGCCGGCTGACTTGAAAAAGAAATTCGACACTATCTTCGATGCTGTCAAATATACACAGGCCGTAGACAACCTTCGACTCATGAAGAAAAACCTCCAACAAGATCTCTATAAGAAAAAAGTCGATGCCGAAAGCTTCAAACAAGCAAAGGACAAGGGTGAACGTGTAGAGGCAAAGTCAACCCAGCTGCAGGCAGAACTTGACGATCTTCGGGCAGAGGTTAAGGAGCTCGAGGTGAAGATGAAAAAGGCTTCCAAGACTGCCCAAGAGAAGCAGAAACAGGCGGAGGCGGCTAAGGGCGTAGTTAATGAGCTTAAGACCCACACAGATCAGGCTTCGTTTCTTGAAAAGCAAATTGCGAGAATGCAAGACACACTAGAGGAGCTTTCGGAAAGTGATGAGTGGCTGCGCCAAACCTTGGAGCAATTTAGCGATCGTATGGCAGAATACGAGAAGCAGAGAGAGGAAGTTATTACCGAATCGCAAGAGTTGACGCAGGAATTAAGACATTCAAAGCAGGAAATGTCGACAAAGCTGTCTGAGCGTGGTCAGCATTTGGCAGAGAAATCGGCTTATGAAGACAAGCTGAAGACCAGGGAGCAGCTGGTAAGGGATGCGGCACTCAAGCATGGCATCCGGGGCTATGATGGTGATCTGGATGAAGATCAGGTCAAGGACTTTGTCTCAAAGATGCGTAAATCGCTAAAAGATAAGGACCGTGAACTTGAGCGTCTGAAGAAATCTATCGACGAAGAAACCCAGCAGACCCTTTCTGCTAAGTCAGAGCTCTTGAATCGACAAAGGCTATTAGAGCAAGGCCAACAAACAGCCAGACGTGCAATCAAGGAGAACGACGCACAGTCGAGTCGTCTTCAACGTTTTGTGGACTCAATAACCGTGAATGAAGGTCAAAAAGCAGCACTAGAGACCGCCCTGCATGATGTGCAAGAACGACTTCAGACTGCCACGAGTGAGTTCGAGGCTACGGCGTGGGATCAACGCTCCAAGACCGCAAAGAACCATTTGCAAGAACTTGAAAGTGAGTCCGAGGAACTTCGAACAGAGTTCACGCAATGCACCAAGTTTGCCGAAGACCAGGCAGCACTGAAGCATGTTCAAGGGGCGCTGAAGGAAGCCAAAACCGGCCTGGATACCATGAAAGCAACCTATGGGAGTCAGCTTAGTGCAGTGATAGGCCAAGATTGGCAAGATGGCAACATTGAACGCTCATATCAATCTGCAATTGATCGCAAAGCTCGGGCTGTCTTGGATGCCAAGGAGCAACAACAAAAGACACAGCATGAACTAGATCAGACCACCTTCAAAGTTCAAGGAATTCGCGACAGCCTAAAGAATAATGAAGACCTGGCGCTGGGGCATCGCGGCGCTGTTCTGAACTCGATTGTTGACGAGAATGGCAGTCACCTTCAAAGTGTCGATGAGTACGAAGAGGCACTTCCTGAACTGAAGGCAGATCTTGATGAGGCGAAGAAATCTTACGATGGTTGCGGATATGTTAGCGAATACTATTCTAAATCTATGACAATCGCAAAAACACATGAGAAGTGTCGGCTCTGTGACAGAAAATTTGCTGATGCACGCGAAAAGAATGCAGTTTTAGCCAAGATTCAGAAGCAACTTGAGAAACATACTCAAACGGTATTTAAAAAGGTGTTAGAAGAAGCTGAAGCCGCTTACCAGAAAGCCTTCGCCGTGCAGCCTCGATTTACGACTCTCAAGCATCTTTCCGATGTTGAAATCCCAAAACTTAAGAGTGAGCTGCAGGATGCAGAACGGAAGAGGGCTGATCTCCTCCGCGTGATTGAGCGACACGACAGTGTATTGAGTCAAGAAGAGTCCGTGAAAAGAGAGGCAGATTCTCTTGCTAAGCCGGTCAATACAATCTCTGGATACATTAACGAGATTGCCAAGCGTGAAGCAGAAATATCTTCCATATCCTCACAGCAGAAACTCACAGGGAGCACTCTCTCATCCGATGAGCTTAATCAACGCATCAAATCCAATTCCGAGCAGATAAGGCTTGCGCGAAGCGATATTGAGAATATCGTCACTGATAAACACAATGCAAAGAATGCAGTTAGTGCATTAGAGCTAGAAGTGAGCAATGCCACTGGTAAGCTCAACAAAACCTCAAGTGAGCTTGAAAAGAAGCAAGACTTCGTCAGTCAACTCGAAAAATGTCGCGCAGACAGCAAGGCACATCGAGATGCTATGCAACAAGCAGATGTTGATCTCGAGGCTCTTATCCCAGAGACCATCACCGCCAATTCCAAACATGAGGCGGCTGTAAAACGTGGACGAGACAAGGAGCTCAATATTCAGACAGATAAAGATAGATTATTTGACACCGTCAGTGAATTTAATATCATTAATAGAGAGATTGAGAATTATGTTGAGCGGGGTGGATCTCGAAACCTAGAGGCATGCGAACGAGCAATAGAGAACCTCGAACAGAGCCAGAAGAAAACCGAAGATAAGCTGTCAAAGCTACAAAAGCGAGAGATTGAATTAGGAGCTAAAGTTAAGGACGGCGAAACTGCAAAGAAAAACATAGTTGGCAACATCAACCAACGAAGCTACATCCGTGAGCTGCAGGAACTCAAAGAGAAGATAGTCGATTTGGAGGAACGCAATGTGCAAGGCGAGTTTGATAGACTGTCGCGTGAAGCATTGAAAGCTGAGAAAGAGTACCAAGTCCTTCATGCCGAAAGAGGTCCTCTCGTCGGTACAGCCGCTGCTAAGGATCAACAGCTATATGAGAACTTGCAGGATTGGGAGCTTGAATACAAGGATGCAGCTCGTCGGTTCCGTGAGGGCCATATCAAGGTAGAAACCACTCAAGCCGCTATTGAGGATATTGATAAGTATCGCCAGGCTCTTGAGCACGCTATCATGCAGTACCACACTCTGAAGATGGAGGAGATCAACCGCATTGCTCGTGAAATATGGCAAAATACCTACCAAGGTACAGATATCGATGCGATCATGATCAAATCCGAAAATGATGCGTCTAGTTCTGCATCAGAGAGACGAAGCTATAATTATCGAGTAGTTATGACCAAGCAAGACGTTGAGATGGATATGCGTGGCCGATGTAGTGCTGGACAAAAAGTTCTGGCAAGTATAATCATTCGTCTTGCTCTTGCAGAGTGCTTTGGTGTCGGTTGTGGTGTAAGTTTATCAAGAATCCAGCCTAACAAGTTTCCTACTCACACTTTTAAATAGATCATTGCTTTGGATGAACCTACAACGAATCTGGATGGGAATACAATTCAATCACTTGCCGAAGCTCTCCACACCATTGTCAAACAGCGCCGGTCACAGTCGAATTTCCAGTTAGTCATTATAACCCACGACGAAGAATTCTTGAAAGCTATGAAAGTGCAAGAGTTCACCGATACATTCTGGCGAGTCAGTAGAAACCAACGCCAAAACAGCATAATTAGGGAAGAGCAAATCAAAGACATTGCCAAATAAAGTGGCCATAATAAGAAAGTGTTAATGATATTTGAGTACTGGACATAAGATGGGGGAGTAAAAGTAGTTACAGGTTTAGGAGTTTCGCATATGGGATCTATTGAGCATTAGCCTGGCGTCATATATAGGATGTGTACGAAATGCCGCTTTTACCGCTCGCTGCACAATGAACAATTAATGAATTGACTTTTATAGTCTTAAGTTCTTGACACGTCTTTTTCGCCTAGCACTATTCCTCAGATTAACCAATTCTGTATAGGGAAATGGTCTTGGTGTAGACCATACACTACTTAGGTACAATCTGGACAATTCACTAATAATCCCATGGCTGATTTTAAGCCCGTCGTGATGCTAAGTCTTGATATAATGTATTGCCACGGGATTCCTCGGAGTTCTCATTGATTAATTCTTGCTCTATTTATCCACGTAATAATATTCTAAACAGCGTCTAGTGACTGGAATGGTGCGGAACGAAGGACAACAATCTATGAACAGTTTTAATCAATCTTCAGAGAAATCAAATAGACCATGTCTCGTATTTCCTACTAATTCTAGTTGCTCGGTTGGGAACCCCTTCTGGCAAACGCTTTTCAGTCAAATGTGATCTCAACTGATGAAGAGTGAAAAAGCTGAACATATATCAGGCTATAGAAAACGAGATTGGGGCATGTGAATTCTAACAAACAAGTTGATAGACTACTGGAAAGATGCAGTTTAGCCGCGACTCCTGCTGAAGAAAAAGTCTCCAACTATCCATACTTGCATTACTCTTCCTTAAAAGGGGGAAATGGCTGTAAAGTTGAAACGTGTAAATCTTAGCATATCGAACTTTGAGATATTTGTTAACACTATATTTAAAGACCCACCTAAAATCACAAGACAGCACGTCAAAACTGGTTAGAAAAAATGGCCATATATTCAGTATTCTCATTAAGCCATTAGACGAGTTCTGTGTTCTTTTAGGACGTATCCCAGGATCAAAGTAGCCGATCGCATTTTAGACATCGAGCGAGACTTCTAACAAAAGATTTGGCATCGAAGTAGAATTTGTAGGCATCACGTAGGTAAAGTTCCAAAACTCGAAGTCACTAAATACGTCAGGTCGACTCAGATAAAATTTGAAAGATGAAGACTTACTTAATAGTCGAAAAAGCACCACCCTCTGACCCCGCAAACTCAACGGTATATGTCATATTGATACTTCCAGATGTCTTGACTTTAAGACCAGGCAAATCCTCCCATTTCTCAACATCAACTTTCTCTTTAAAGGTGCTGACGAGAAGAGAAAATGCCGACTTTGAAGTTCCAGCTGGGTAGGTGAGATTTAGGACTCCAGGAGCAACATCAGCAATAAGCGCCTTTTCTGAAGCGTATAGTGTAATGAACCCAACTTCAGCCCCGGTCTGCCACTGAATGACGGCGGGGTTGAAGGTGTTTACATTGATAGCTGGCCCTCCGACAACTGTCTGGTTGAAGGTCTCGGCCCCTATGCTTAGATCCGTGGTTAGATAGGAGGTTATATTGCGGGGAACATAATCGTAAGGTGGTGAGTATGTTTGGGACACAAAAGTATGCTCGCCGCTGAACGTTGTCAGAGAGTCCATAATATCTGCTGGCATGAGAGTGGCGTGGAACGGTGCAAGAATTGCCACAAGAGGACCGAATGCGAAATCGCCATTGTGAGATGAAATGTGAGCAGGAACGCTGAATCCAGCCTCTTTCTTTCCAATCAATGCCCAAAAGTGTAAGCCCAAAATGCTAACGTAGCGGTTCATATCGAAACCATAGCTCCTGTCCTATATGTTTATTTAGCAAGAACTCCCCAAAGGAAAATATCGCTCTTACCCATGGTCCGGCGACATTTTTGAGGTCTGGGTGCCACAGCTGGGCAACAGCTTTCCAGGTTTCGGTTATGACTATGGTGTATTGTATTAGTACTCATCGAATATCATAATCAAATAATTTTGTGGAGCTGAATATTACTCACTGATTCGACCGTTGCCAGTCATAATATCATTAGCAGGAAGGTATTTCGCCCATAATGTGAGTGCAAAGAGCGAAACGCCAGTGTAAGTTCCACTGTTGAACTCAGATAGTGTCTTGGTTCGGTTGAATAGTGCAAGAGATTCCTGAGCATAATGATACCCTGATAATGTCATGTTGCTGTCATTGAGACGGTTGCCGACATAAGATGAAACAAAGGCACGCATTAATGCTGGATTGCTGTATGAAGGATACAGATTATCACCATCAACACCGCCTACCCTGTAAGTATCACCAACGGTAGCGTTGAACAGCGATTCCTCTATTAATTCAGTCACATTTTTTGGGATCAAATGCCCAAACTCCTCCAGTGCTACAATAAAAGTAGTACCAACAAAACCTCTCCAATTAGGGTCCCCTATCAATGACAATCTCATAGTTAGTTCGCCTGAATCCTAAAATGCAGAAGTTAAGAGATTATCTTAAGAGCGGACTACGCTCAAGAAGCGTCGTCATTCTGAACGCCAGATGATCCCAGAATGCAACTTTTAATGCCTTTTTGAATTGGAGATTTTGCATTTGGAACGGGCAGACTTACAACTATTGTATCGCTTTTCAGGGTAGCGTTTTGTCCCAACTTTGGGTTCCTCGAAGTATTTTTGATATGTTCCGTACCTAGTTTTGTAAGCACAAGTTATGTTAATTTGCAGAAAACCATACCAATTATCTTTCGGGTCTTTGAATTGACCCTTTATGACATTGACAATCATCTTTAAAGCATCCTCAACATCTGGACCCTCATTCCTTGCAAGCAACCCCAAAGCATACCATGCCGATGCCCGTGTACCATGGCGCAAAGCTGAAGATGCACTGAGCTCATACAATGCACCGAATTCTCTATCGTTGAAACTATCCATCCATGTCATAGACTCATTGAAGAGTGTTTGAGCATTTTTTGGAAGGCTACTAACAAATGATGCACTGGTAGCAACGGAGAAGAGGCCAAATGGAAGAAGTGACTTGAGAAGCATTTTGGTGCTGTGTTTGGGGACGTAGCAGCGGGAGAGAGGAAGTAGCAAACCCTAGAGTCCAAATTTGAACACTGGCAGCTACTTATAAGGTTTTCCCGACCCCATTGTTGCCGAGTTATATAGCTCTGTCCATCCTCCTTTTTTGGCCAATCTTCCATGAATTAGAGGGTTCAGACTGCTAAAGTGGAGATCCTGGTATTGGGGACTTATCTACGGAGGTACCATCGAACCCCGGCGGCGGAGATGGATCGACAATTGGAGGCTTCCCCGAGTCAGAACCAACAGCTTCTATGTATCCCTGGCGAGGCTCATCATTTGAGAGTGGAAATTTGGCCTTCAGATGGCGTAAAGTCCAAGCACATCTTTCTTTTACTTGTTGGATGGGGAGAGGATCCAGAAGCCCCTTGTGACGATGGCATCAATGGTCACGTGTGTCGTCTTACATATAGCTTTATGCCTCGGAGAAATGATGATAAATCCACTGCTCTTCCACTGCTCTTTATGAACAGAGTCTTCTCTCAGGAAGATATTATAGAATAGGATTGACACGAATTTTTAAACATTGAGAGCTCATGAAGAATATAATCATGCAGTAATAGCTAGTCCAGAGTATGTTCAGACCATGTGGAGATGTGGTAGCGTACAGTAGCCCAGGGGTGGAAGATTACCTAGGCCGAGCTAGGCATGGCACTTACCTCGGCTGCAACGTTGACGTTACTACGACGTTACAACGTTGTATCCAAAGTACTCTTACAGCACTTATATGGACGTGCCAACAAACATTGACTGGGGCAACAATAACCTTCTGCTTCAAGACATATTTTTTTGTTATGTATGTTTCGCCTTACCTTTTGTACAGTACTCTTTGCATATTCCTAGGCATAGTGATTCGCAACCTTCAAGCCCTTAAATTCAAAAGAAGTACCTTCACGCTTATCCAAGACCGTCTTGTGGTGAACATCCTTAACGCGGGCCCGAACGTACTCAATACCCGTTGGAGCTGGAATTAAAGGGCTTTTATCCTCCTCAGTCAGAAGCCCAAGTCGATCGAGGAGAGGTGATGGTACTGCCTTCATTGGCGTAGTGTCTCCCGGCCGGCTGAAGTATAGCAAGCCCAGACGAGGAATATTGATTTGATCCTTGGGAGGTGTTACTACGCGATGAATGGTCGACTTTACGAAGCCTAAAAGAAATGTCAATTCATGCTATCATTTTGCGAAAATAAATGTTACCTTTAGTAAGGAAGGATAAAGTGTCAGCTGCATTACAAGTAATCCCCCCTTCCACAGGTTTTACATATTTCCATTCACCCTCAGGCGTCCTGATCTGTAAGCCGGCGACGTGTTGCGAAAAAAGTAAAGCTGTTCAGAAGTTTAGCCATTTTTCAATACTTGACTCCTCAAGAAGCCAAGAATTCAAGTCGTTGCATTTCATGGATTGTTAGGTAATCCATGGGTTTCTCGACTGTTTAGAAAAATTAGGAACAACGTACTGAGCGAACCAAAATCAGTATGTCCTCCTTTAGAGTATGCCTGGGCAAGGTCCCACTCTCGCTGAGATCTGACGTTATATATCATGTAACGCAGATGGTCGTCAGAATTTTCATCATACGCATGAGCGTTGGAGAGGAAATCTTCTGGTAGTTCGAGAATGATTGAGATGAGAACGAACAACTTGTGCGCGACCTTTTCCCAGACATCTCTGTGGAAGCTTGCTAGCGGATAATTAAATCAACTTCTAACAAAGTCTGAGGCTAGATGACTTACCAATTTCATCATAGTTCTGCTTTACAATTCGGTGTTTGGGTACGTTGGCATATGCTGGGATGGCTTTGGGAATGTTAAGCTTTGAGATAGTAAGCGAGAGGTACTATTCAACGAAAGGGAGTATATGCACCATCTCAATGTTCTCTTTCACGCCTGTGTCACCGATCCATCGAGAATTTTCTCTGTACCCAAAGTACTCACCATCTGCGAAATTGCAAGGGGCAGTCCTTTTCTCTTCTAAAGGCTCCTTGAAAAATGTGTTACCGATGCTAAACTGATTCAAAACTCTCTCATCGTCAATGCCAGTGTTCACTACAACCCAAAATCCCACGCGAGTTACGGCATCGTATAGTTGTTTGGCAAGTTCTTGCTTTCCGCCTGGCTCGTCGAACCGAGACAAATCGATTTTGACAAGTGGTGCCCATTCAAGATTCTCAGTTGTGAGCGCTGGACGAGCCCACGGTTTGACCAAAGGGGTCGTACCGCTGACTGTCTGGTATCCTGGTGGTTCAGTCGCGGAGGGCGCCATGGTCGAATTTAACTGATGCTTTACTGAAATATAGAATAGGTTGTGGAATTTATCAAATCAAAGGAGAGTAATGATCTAGCAGAGCATATTATATTGCAGCTGATAAAGTACCCTAGCCAAAGCTCAACTTACTGGTTTAAGGTTTATATATGATGCAGATTTCTTGGAACATACCTGCATAAAAGGCGTGCTCGCTATATGATCATTGAGTCGTAGATTGTTATGCTTCTATAAGTCCCATCGGTCCTTCAGTTGCATACGGTGCTCCTAAAGGTGGGATGTGGGAACATTGATTCCGCTCATCTAGAAATGAGTGGCTTTCAGGGCATATTAGTGAGGGGTAATGAGATTCGCCATATGTAGAATATATTGCTCATCAGATCAACCATATTTCCGGCACCGTATTCCGTAGCTTTTGTTTTCCATCTTTGACAAGCTATATCCCATTTCTCTTCAAATCACTGTGTTGATTCATCAATTTTGCGTACAAGTCAATGTCATAGTCTTCTCGTGGCATCCATACCAAGAAGTCCGTCCTTTAACCGGTCAATTATTTAGTAGCAAGGGAATAACAAGGGGAGAATTCTAGTCGGTGGAGTCTATGGCTGCGAACCAAACAAGTTCACTGTCAATCATCAGTTCAATTGCCCAAGTACTGTATAACATAAATCAAATTTATCAAACACCGTGATACACTGGGAAAAACACACCAACGCAACCTTTTTCGCACAGTTTTTCTCAGTAGTCTTGAGGTGCTAGGATGTCGAAACCAGTAATGCACTATGCTTGTATCTGTAAAACTAGTTATGAAGTTAGAATATCCCAAATGAGCCTCGCTTAAGTACACATGCCACTTTCAAATGGGGAAACATAACCAGGGGACTTTTCTAAACGTGCATGGGAATTCTAGATGTCGTTATTGGCGTCCACATATTCGTGATCATGTTTTTAATCGTGAAGTTTGTTTATATAGCAAGAAGCATAGACCATAGATACTTCGTCTCCAGGGGCAACTTGGCAGTGCCTCACTTTCACCTATTGATTTTATTCTACACTAAAATCCTATAACCGCTCTATAAATTAATTGCTAGAATTTCAAAGGAGAGAAGATATGGCGCGTGATTTAAAATCCGCCCATTCCCCTTCAAATGACGAATCAAGCATCACACCACGTCAGTACGAAGCGGAATATGAAAAGAAAGTCCTTAGAAAGGTTGACTTTTGGCTTGTCTACTTCTACTCACTCGTTTATATTTTCCGAGTAATAGACTCGTCTAACTACGCCAACGCTGCTATCATTAATCTCGAGAATGGCACCAATATCAAACAACAGCTGCACTTCTCGCCCGCGCAGTGGTCGTGGACACTGTCTATTTTCTCCTACAGCTATTTAGTATTTGAGCCTAGCAATACTCTTCTACTCAAACTCTTCAAGCCTTCGATTTGGATGGCAATATTGATGTTGAGTTGGGGAATTTGTGCTTCTTTGGTATCAACAGTTCAGGGTTTCAGTGGGATGATGTGCATACGCTTCGCAATCGGGCTCGCCGAGGCAGGATACTACCCTGCCGTGCTCTACCATATGTCTTTTTGGTATAAACCCAGCGATCTTCCTCGCCGCATTGCGCTGTTTTACTCCGTTGGCCAGATTGCAGGTGCGCTGAGCGGGTTGCTCGCCTACCTTATCGGATTTATGGATGGAATTGGAAGGCTGGCGGGCTGGAGATGGTAAGTTGAAATTTTTTACTGTCGTGAGGACTTTCGATTAAGAATTTCATATGAATATGAAGTCAGATGCTTTAGAGACGTGCCTAAAAAGCAATTATCGACAACTCCTAATTCCCGAGAAATTATCCCAACTCCTGAAACCTACAGTCCGCAGTAAACTAACTCTAAAGTTAGGTTGTTTATGTTGGAGGGTATCCCGCCAATTCTACTATCCATGGTGGCCTTTTTTGGCCTTCCTGATTATCCCCAAACAGCCAGAATGCTGAGCCAAAAGGAGAGAGATTTTATTTTGCATCGCCTAGCCTCCACGGCACCATCTGGTACCCAAGGCCATTGGGATTTCAAGACTCTTAAGGTGTATTTTTCTGATCCTACGGCATACACGTTCATCATCTATTGGATATGCCATGGAATTGGCGGGTTCGGAATTACCTACTCCTTACCGACAGTCATTTATCAGCTGGGCTTTACCACAACCTCTCTTTCGCAACTCATGAATATGGTAACTTTTGCTCCCACATCACTTCTAGACGTCGCTAATTTTTCCAGCCACCATACATTGCTTGTTTTCTCTTTCTCAATACCATAGGCTTCTGTCTCCACAAAAAGTGGATTAGGCCGTGGACGACTGTGGTTGCAAGTAAGCCCTCACTAATCCGCAATTAAAAAGGTTTTAGGCTAATACTCATAGTTGAATCTACTACAATTGTTTGCTATATTTTGTTAATCACGGTCAAGAACCCAGTTATCCGCTATTTGTGCCTGATTGTTGCCATTTCTTGCGCAGGCTCTGCCTATCCCGTGATATGGCCAGAACGTATCCGAGCACTCGAAGGCACAGTGGCGGCGGGTATGGGTATTGGTTTAACTAATGCAATGGCGCAATTTAGTGGAATTGTTGGGCCACATGTATATTCTACAGTTTTTGGTCCCACGTATCGTACGAGCTATGTGATCTGTCTTTGTTTCTTGATCGTTGGAATAATTGCGATTTTGGGCACTTGGCTGTTAGTTTGGAGAAAAGACCGTATGGTTGCGAGACTAGCAGAGGAGCTTATTGGTGAGGGAATAGAGAATTTAACAAAGTAAGGGAGTGAATGTGTGGAAGTTTCACCAACGGAGCTCAAAAGTAGATTTGAAAGTGTATATAAACATCTCATTTGCAACTAATGCACAACATTTTGAGAAACAATTGAGTCCCATTTTTAACCCAACCAATTCACTCAAAATTACTAGACTCATTAAATATATATAGGTTCGCGACTTCAATTTTTCCATCCTGATAAAAAAAGAATATCTCTTTCGCAGAATTTTATAATACTAGTCTTGGATCCGATCGCTTCTGCGTTTATAGTGAAGATTGACGTAATTGGGAGGCGTATATCTTTTATGTTTTCGGAAGCACTATATCTTGAAATTGAAGTACTCCAGATATTCAAACTTAGCTAAGATTTTGATAAGTGTGGGCCACTACCCCTATTCAAAGTTCTTGGCATACATGTGAAGCGAACCTCGGCTGCCAAGCACAAGTCAAGTGAAGATTTCCTAAACTAAACCACTTATTGCACTCCTAGATACAGCTCTGATTATACATTTTCTCTCGTTGTTCAACTCTTGAAATGGCATATCCCTTAATGAACAAATCTCTTCGGTTCTTTAGCCTGGGCACGGATCTCGAGGTTTTGGAGAAACCGCTTGCTCCATTACTGGCAAATGAGATTCTCGTCAAAGTGCATGCAGCATCAATAAACCCAGTCGACATCCAACTGTGGAGAAATGGCCTCGTAGGTGTCGTTGCTGGCGACAAAGGAATGGGAAGGGATTTCTCCGGGGTGATAACTCATGTCGGAAACGAAGTTCGGGGTTGGATTCCAGGAGACGAGATCTATGGCTTGCTTTTTGAAATAGTCAGGCCTCTTGCACTAGCTATATGTCTTCGCTAATGTGCTTGTTGATAGTTTGGTCAAGGAACCTTTAGTGAATATATTCGTCTGAACCCCAAAACTGTACCGGTGGCTAAAAAGCCCAACTGCTTAACACACGAGGCTGCAGCTGCGATGCCTCTAGTTGCATTAACTGCCTTTGCTTGTCTAGATTGGCTTCCATCACAAAATGGAAGCCAGCAGCGGAGGGTTGTCGTGCGAGGTGGTTCTGGTGGCACAGGGTCGATAATCATCCAGTGTCAGTCACAAAATTTCCCGGCATTAATCCCTTTCATCGGAATCACAGCCTTCTCTCAATTTCAACCACCCACTAACAACAATACAGTAGCAAAAGTTGTTTATGATTGTCATGTTACAGCAATATGCTCTGGTAAAAACTCAGAGTATGTACAGAACCTTGGCTCAGACGAGGTAATCGACTATACTAGCCAAGATGTGGTGAATTCATTACTAGAAGAGAAAGCATCAAGCCCGCCATATGACCTAATCGTCGATTGTGTTGGCGGAACCGACCTTTTCAATGCTTATGTAGAATTGCTTAACCCTAAAGGCGCATACGTGACAATCGTCGGTGATAAAACGGGTGTGAAAACATTGGGAGGTCCACCCACATACTTTACCTCGCCATCTCAGATTGCTCGCTTTATCAGAGGTTATATCTGGGGTCCAAGATATGCTTGCATGTAAGTATATTTTTCTTAGCAACCTACGCGACCATAAACTACCCCTGAGGATTGGTTGAAAACTTATCGAGGCAATCTGCATGGTGGGCGGAGATGATGGACCGTTCGCTGGCTCCCTTATCCTAGGATATGTGCGTGAAGTAGATGAAACACAGGGTAACTGTCTAGGCAGTGGCTACAGGGTGCTTTTGATTCCAATCTATGTTATTCCCTCTCGTCGACTTGAGCAGAGCTGAAAGCTAATTGCACAATTGAACTAGTTCATTTCTCACAAAATCATCTCTTCTGGAGAAGATAAGCTCGCTTGCCGAACATGGGGAACTTCAAATCTTTATACAAGAAATAATACCTGCAGCTTTATCAGAGCCACAGTCTTGGGCACGCGCTGTTTCACTTATCGAAAGTACACGCATACGTGGCAAGGTTGTCCTGCAGATATCCTAGGACTGTCCGTTCGTAATCCCGTAAATAAATAGTACAGGAAAGAGGTTCGAAGTTGTCAAAATTCCAGTTAACGTGAAATTCTAAAACTGTTTCATATACTCTACACTACAATGTATACTATAAAAGTCCTGCCTAGTTCCGAATCAAAATTTGTGGACAGAGTTCTCCATATCTGGGCTTGTAGTTACACGATGCCTGGTTTCTCCCAACCATCTAACAAGAAGTTCAGGAAAGCCTATTAGTAATACGCATCTCCCTCCTTGGCGTCCGAAGAAAGCAGACCGATATCATGTAACAGGGTTAGCACAGCACCATCACGGAGTATAAACAGCAATTTCACGCAGCCACCATCCGTATGCACCCAACGAATAACAGCCAAAATCACCGCAAATATATATTTAGTGAAAGTAAAGCCCGCTAACTGAGCCGCGCGCTGTAGTGGGCTTTTTGGTTGGCTCAGAAGTACGATTTCAATACCCGGATAGCCGAGCGAGTCCTTCTTCCTTGTAGAAAATTCCCGTACGTTGCTTAAGTCCGAATTGGGCACAGCTTCTTACTATGACTCGGCGTAAAGTTACGACGTAGGATGGGAAGTAGGTTTATATATGCGTTGTGTATCCTCTTCCATGTAGCCTTGTGTCGCTTTGTGCAACTTTTTTAATTTTCAACGATTGTGGCCCGATAGAAGATTGCTACGATGGGATATTGCTTCCCAAATAACCATTTTAACGCCAATCATCAAACGCTGGTAACTGGGTAGTTTCACTAGCCAAATACAATATGTTGGCTAAACTTCTTGATGGATCAACTCTAAAATTCCGGACAGCTCAACTCCAACAAAAAGCTAGTTCTGAAATATTTGAGCATCTATAGATGTACGAAGTGGGACAGTTAGTAGGATTGTTGGTCCGGAGTTCGAAATTCTCACTACAACTTGTTATACCAAAGGTATACCTATTCCCTACTCCTTGCTCTATCGACACTTCATATAATTATCTAGTTATATGAGCAAAGTCTAACTTCAAAATCAACAGATTATTTGTACCAATTGGGTGGATATAGACATTGAGATCAGCATTTAATTACCAGCTGGATGCTTATTTCCCACACGCAGCACATCACTATGGGTGCAAGGCTCCCTTCAAGTTGGCTCATCGTCGACAGGATATACCTTGATACAATAATATGTTCTATGAAGTTCTATTTGTCTGTCTATGGATCTTGATCTCGTCATATATCATTATAGCTGCGTGCCCCGCTGGTTGCAAGAGATATCAATATTCAGCTTATTGTCCAGCAATAGAGCAACGCATACTATTCGGTATTGAAAATGCGCAACCAGTCTTTGCTGTCTATGCAGTTCGTTCACACCGTTCACACCATGCCGAGATGGAATAAGGAGATCAACTCCTTATATGACTCATAGGCTGTGAGTTATCTAGCATCGTCAAGTACTCCACGTTTACCGCATTAATATGGTTGTCCATACCACCACCGAACGATCCAAGTTCCTCGTCAAACGTCGACATATTTAGCTGGTCTTGTTGTTGTCCCATATTATGTTCCTGGAACCCTGGGAAGCCATAAAAGGACCCACCGCTCACTCCTTGATTTATATGTTGTCTTTGTGTTGCTACACCACCATTTTGATTCCGATAACTTGGGGTTGGTGGTTGGCCGCCAAAAACGCTGCGTGCGATGCATTTTGTTTCGCGCTCTGTTCTTCTCGCGATGCTCCAGACTTCAGCGAGTTTCTTCAGTCCACCAAGACCTAGACGTACACGATCCCGAGTTCGATACCAATCAGCTCCGTGAAGAGTATAAGCACACGCTGAGAGATTGGCAAGTGTTGACAATGCAATGCCAGGTATCCCAAGAGGTGAATGTTGTAATATAGGTATCGGAAGAGTATAGAGGTTAACGGCAATCTCAGCTGCTTCCAGACATTTTTTGGTATGCAGCCAATGAGAGCGATTATCAGGAGATGAAGGTTGGCGGTTAGGTCGTGACGGTGCACTGGTGGAGATAGTTTCCATGGGGGATGGGCGAAGACGTGAGAGCGGTCGATGAATATAGACCATCATGCTGCAGCAGCTTAGCTATCTGGCACAAAACATCAAACCATAGCAAGGCAACTTACAGTTGTAACATGTTATGGGCCTGGAACAAGATCTCGTCAACTTCCTCATTCTTGTCAACCACGCCTTGCTTCTCACGCGGGAGGTGTAGCCTCCAATTTACAAGCATGGCGTCTGCATTCGCAACTGCCGGTTCGATTTCCTTCCCACTCAAATTTTCAAGGCCTAATAACGACCCAGAAATACGACATATGTCGATCAGATAGGTGAAGGAGGAGAATATTTGTTCTTCGTCCTCAAAGTCTCGCCCTTCATATTCTGACAAGGTTCTTGGCCGTGGAATTATACCATCATAATCTGATTCCTCACATGGCAACTCGACATTGGCTTCAATTGTATATAGCCTGCTTCTCTGATTAGATATGGAGGGCAAAGCTATAGAAAGACTTACAAAAAAGTTGGTGCTCGTCTTATACCCGCAATTGTTGCTTCGGTTAGATATAGGCCCCAGTATGTTCTCCGCCAACTTTCTGCCAGTACCGGATCTCTTTCCATGTTCGCAAAGGTTCTTGAGTTCATTCGAATTTCAAGAGCCAAGTATATTGCCCTATCAAGAATTGCACGACTCTGGCCGAACTCATCCTCACAATGCATTGCAATGCCTGCAAGCATTAGGGCAAGCACTGTGAAACCATTTGGAGGTAAATTTGGGGAATCAAGTAGCTGCAAAGCAATGTCTCGTAGCCCCAGGGAAGCTATTTCTGGGGCATACAAGGAACCTATGTATTGCATTACTGGCAATAGATATTTGAGTGACTCGGGATCTGTATCTAGGCGAGCCAGGAGGTAATATCTAGGAAGAACAAAAGGATGTGCTTTGTGGAAATAGCTGTGGTTAGGTTAGTTATTATTTCCGCATGTGCTACTCAAAGCCTGCGCCTAGAATGAGCTTTCCAAATTTGTTTGGAGTGGTTTCTCTCCAATTCTTTTGGAATCGCCAAACTTGGCCGCCAGGTACCTCTCCCTAATCCTTAGAAACTTACTTGTAATAGAGATCTAATAGCCGTCTAGGATCAGCCTGTCGCCCGCTGATTATAGATGATGGACTGCTAGGGCTACCAGTCGCTTCTGATGAAGCGCGGGAGTAGTTTTCGCTTGAGACTCCGTATGGTAATGTGTTGCTGCTATATATATCATGGCCGCCCTGGATAGGGTTTGTCTTTGTAGCCTCTCGCATGGTTGCTCGTTTCTTAGGGGCATTTCTGTCTCTCATACCTCTCCTGGACTTTGCATAGAAGCATGGCTTATCGTCTTGTATACACCGACTACAGTTGGGAATCTCAGCACCACATTTTACGTGGCGGCTTCGACACTGCGACAACAAAAGTTAGTTCACATCCTCACTCCCAGACTTAAGAAAGATCCGATTCCTTTCTAAAAAAAAAAAGAGGCCCACTAACAGGTATACAAGCTAGAGAAACACGTATTCCACCAGCCCTTGGGGCGGAGTCTTGAATCTCCGACATATCTGACGACGAATGTACACCGGCCTGATATAAGGGACCGCTCTGTAACTCTCGGTTGGTTCCTGTTCCAAAGTCAAAGAACATGGACATAGGTTCCTCTCCAGTTCCGTGGGTCGTTGGTGGAGGATTCATGTCTGGTGAAGGGCGACCCGATGAACTTCCTTCAGAATAGTTCAACATGCTGGGAGTACGAGTTGAGCGAGTGAGTGAGTAATCGAGTGAAGAGAGGCGGGATGATTAATCAACACCACAATGAGATCTTCCGGAAACAAGTCAAGTCAAGTCAGGTCAAGTCGAGTATTCACGCTCAAAGATAAATCGGTAGGGACATTCTGATCAGAAAGACCGAGGAATAGTTCCTGTTTATGAAAGCATTCAATAGCGGCCCATGAATCCCAGATATCCCCTGCCAAGTTGACTGGGGGCTTGGAATGGGATTTGGCTCCAACTAGAAAGTAGTGACAAGCAGAACCCCTACCGAGTAATCTGACGCAACAAGCAACTGTAATTCAGCCCTTTGCTAGCAAGTGGCGGCATCATGTAAGCATTCTGCAGTGATTTCAGCAATTGGTCCATAGTTTGTGTTAAGGGCAAGCCCTCAGCGGTTTGGCCCCACTTCTGTGAATAAAGTTGCTGACTGATGGCCACCCCCGGATCTCACCAATCTCTGCAGAGGAACTTTGGTCAAAAGGACTTGGCTTTGTGTGTTGATGCTTCATCAATGCTACCGCGCTTAACATAGCGCGCTGCGTATGTTATGTTGATTGGATATACTTGCGCCGCTCCCACCCAGGAGCGGATGCATCTTTCCATCAATCTCACCAAGTTCCGTCATCTCCACCTGTCTAGCGCACCATTCCAAATCTCAGAAGGCTGTGCGAACAACCGAGTGCTTCCAGTACAGCAAGGGGGCGTAGCGATGAATCGAGACCGAAAGTCTCCATCCAACTCGTGGCTGAGGGGCCGCGACGTTTGGTTTTTTATACAGCCTTACTGGACAAACAGTATGAAGAATGAGAACCGATATAGTCTGTGTGTTAGCCATGTGTCCATCATTGCGTTTGCGACTCTCCCTATAGATTATTTCTGCTTATTGTTCCCACCGAGCTCTAGGGTGTTTTCTTCTCTCTGGGTCATAGCCCACTTCTCTAGTCTATTTACAACCCTGGAAAATACACGATGAATGAGCTTCACAAGTTTTTCAAGCCCATAATTTTATATGGTGATAGAGAGATTTCAGCCATCATATGTGCCATCGGCTCCCAGGAGCATGTAGGGAAAGATGCTTTCGAGGTTTCTCGAAGATCTTGACATGCGTCTCGGCACCGGATCGCACCGGCAGTTCCAAGGTCTGTATCACATATACTTACAGAAGTCCTCTGCAGCGTGTAGTAAGTAAGTAACTAGTCCGGCAGTAATCACGCGCGCCTAGATAGTAGATATGCAGACCAAGAGTACAGTAGCTGGTACGGTAGAGAAGTGGGCGTCATATGATAATCACTGGCTGGGTCAAAAGAAGCGCAATATTCTTCTACCCAATCATACTATTAGCATGGTGTAGCCATTAGTTTGAAGATCTCGAGTCCGGCGACTCCTGGTGGTACTTATGATGGCATGGAACAAGGTCCTTAAGAACTTCACTTATTTGCCTACATTAATAGATTTCGACCCAATTTCTGGTCTTCAGCCGCTTCCTGCCCATGGTAACGGTACTGGTTTATAGGGATGACTCAACAATATACTATATATTATAATATTTTCCATACACCATCTCATCTGCATCCTTCCTTCCGGGCTTTGTATTGACCTGATTCTCCGACCGAACCATCCTAGACCATCCATTACCATACAACAGCCGTTTCCCAAGCGGCTGGAGCTAGGTTGTATTTAAGTTTAAATTTAAAGTTAAGGTCTCCACCTTTCCCGCAGCTAACCTTGCAAGCTGCTTAATTGAACCTTTCGCATGTACGAAGTAGTACTTTACAGCGTAAGCGGCATCCCGGTGTCACCCATGTGGTCAGTTGACTAAGCCAGATTCGGTACGAGTTTGAAGCCCTAATTATCCTCCTTTGGTACGACATTGTGATTTTGTCTCACTGTTCGTTTCTGCGCCTCGTGTCTGTGATTGATTGTTTGAGCCCTGGTGTTTGGTCACTTATGATTGGGTTCCTTATTATTATGCTTATCATCCCAGTTTCCACGTTCAAATGGATGTCGGTGAGAATATATTCTTGGCACTAAGTTATTTCGGGTTGGCGGATTTTGAGAAGATATATGGATTACGGGGATTGGTAGCAGTAGGGTTCCTGGGGTACATACGGGCTTTCCGTGCTTCCACAGAACGGTTCTTAATCAAATCTGTTGAGCTAATCGCTTCCCGATATTTCCCAATGGAGGGCTTCAAGGCTAAAACGATACTTTTTATCACAGCCCTTACGGTCCTCCGTTGCGGTTCGTAAACTAAATTCCAATGTTGCTCCTTTGCTATTTGAAGTTTTTTAATGATTATGTTGTGCTCAAATAGTAGTAGCTTATTGTGTCTATCATGAACTGAGGATATCAAACAGAATATAATCTTCAAGCAGTAGGTGACGACTAGGTGACGTGGGCTTTGGTTCGTATCCATATTTGCTTCCTGCATTCACAATTGCCTTATTATATCATCATGGCTTTGCTTCAAAGCTAAGGTGTATCACCCAATAATAAGGTGAGACGTTTTAGTGTGACTTCAAAGCCAAGGTATATCGCCTAGTGATAAGGTAAGACGTATTAGTGTGACTTCATGACCCCCTGAACAACATAAGCTTTAGGTGTCGCATTTGCTTGATTGGCTGGACGAACAACTGCGAGGAGATTTTGTTCTCTTCGCATTCTTATCCTTGGATTCCAGATTTATGTTGGTGTAAATTAGAAGCTCTGTATTCCGCTTGTTACATTGACATAGAGATGATCATAGAAGAAAATGATAAGTTTGCTAAAAAATCTATAAGTTATATATACCTTGTCGGAACCGTTGTTAACATGTACAAAGAAGTAACAATAAGCGGAACGAGGACCTTTGTAATTTAAAAGGTTGAGCTGCTGGAAGGAGCATTGGCTGGAGAGATTGATAGTTTGTTGTAAACCAAGATTTGCATCTTGAGCGAATCTAATTCTTTAAAGGAATAAAGGACACGAACGAGACTGTTGAATCGTAATTGAAATATTAGACTGAGGTGATGTTTACGATGCACTCACTCCATCAACAAAAATCTCAACCGTCTTAAGAGAGTCACGTGATCTGTTATCGCCGCTACCCCGTCGACAAAGTGAACCTCGGCTGAGTGATGAACGTACGATGTACCCCGTAGGGCCAGCCTTGTCTCTCGTCTGGCACATTCAGTGACAACAACACATCCCCATCATTCAAATGATATTTAATGGCGCCGAACGACTTTGCCGCAGCCCAAGCGCGAATTGCAACACGGCAACAACTTAGGGAAGTAGAAGAGCTACGTATCGAAGCACAACGAACCCCCTCGGCAGCCATCGAACAGGTCACCAGGTTGCCATTCCCATTCGGAGGCATAAGCAGAGCTGGAGTAACAACATGGGATAGAATAAGTGGAAGAGGAGGGACCAGACCGGCATTCCGAGTTGGTCAGGTCGATGCGGAACTTCTAGACGAAGAGCTGTTGGAGTTATTAAAGGCACAGGTTGGAGAGGCACTCAAATACTTTGGAACGCATGTGCAGGATGATTGGTCTGCCGAAATCATGCTTGCTCTGAGAGCGGTTGTCTTTAAGCTCTCTGTTTGGGATCACGATGCTACATACGGCGCTGCATTGCAGAATCTCAAATTCACAGATGCGCGGAAGAATCGTCTAGGGCTGCCTTCGAAATGGCAAAAAACTCTGTATGGAGTGTTCACTGTGGGAGGAAAATACGCCTGGACACGATGGGAGAATTGGTTGGTCGATAATGACAATGGCTATGATGAGCCAAGTCCTAGGATTCAAATACTATCACGATTATCTGATGCGATTACTACAATACATTCTACAGCCGCCTTCGCCTCATTTCTTGTATTCTTGGTTAATGGAAGATATCGCACCCTTCTAGACAGAATCTTGAAGCTTCGTCTGGCACCACCGACGAGCCAAGTGAGCCGAGAGGTCTCATTTGAATATCTCAATCGGCAGCTTGTATGGCATGCGTTTACAGAGTTCCTGCTGTTTGTACTTCCTCTTGTCGGGATAAGTCGGTGGCGGAGATGGCTCTCACGAGCGTGGCGGAAAACCAAGTCACTTGCTCGAAGTGGCAACGAGGACGAGCTTCAGGTAAAATCCGGCGAATATGCATTCTTACCTGAGCGCACCTGCGCAATTTGTTATCAGGATCGGAACCCCACAAATGCAACTGAAGCAGATGTTATAGCCAGCTCTGGCGTCATTGGTTCTGCTCTGACTGACATTACAAATCCGTATGAGACGATACCGTGTGCATGTATTTACTGCTACATGTGTATTGTGGGACGTGTGGAGGCGGAGGATGGCGAAGGATGGACCTGCTTGCGGTGCGGAGAAGAAGTTAGGGAATGCAAACCTTGGAGTGGGGATGTTATTGAAGAAGTGATTAAGCCAGGAGCACGCGCAAGCGGTGCAAAAACCGTAGGGTTCTCTTCAGATCCCATTACTTCAATTGATCCTCTACCCGAGTATGATGAGGAGGCGGTGGGGCATGTTAATGGACAGACTGAAGATGATAAGTCTGACGAAGAATCATCCTCTGATGCTTCAGAGGGTGAAGAGGCGTTTGACGAAGAGCAGGAAGGCGAATTGGAAGAGTATGACGCTGAATAATAGCATTAAGAAATGGAGTTAACTTTATATCATGGGTAACGGCGGAGTTGCAGCATTGACATGGCGTCTGGTGATGGCCAGGGGGCAATATGTATGATTACACAATCAACATTGGCTTATTAGGAGCAGATGACCTCAATACAGTAAAAATAGAGATAAGTAATTTGATAGACAAATAACAACACACTATTTTCAGAATTATAGTGGATCCATTTACTGTAATCGAAGGGTGTTTCAATGTCTCACCCAAATTTGGTGTTTAATGGCTACTTTAGTATAACACACGTTGTCATATTATCCGCCGACAGTCAAGGGGTTATTACAGATACATCAACAGCTTCAGTGACTACAGGAATAGTACAAATGCCGTTTCCAGGTACTCGGCCAATATATATTTGCTTGATATACCCACACATTTGGTTTTCTTTCTCGTGTTACTTGCATAATCCCCGGCGGCGCATGCTTCCCAATTCATGACTTTTCTTGAGATTCCTTCTCCGCCTTTGCTCTCTGATTCACCCCACAATTACCAGTGAAAGGAAACGTCCCCGCCCTAGAGCGGCATCCAATCCGATACACCTAATTGAAAGTAACTTTGGATTTCGATTCAACTCCTGGTTTTCCTATTTAAATTCTGACTTTGAGCCTCTGTTTTCCTTTCTTGCACTAGTTTGGAAAGCAACTTTATGATTTAGAGGAGCCGTAGACCCTTCGATTGATGTAGACAAGGTAACTTTATATTTGGCCGTGAATGATGACGCTTAGCATTTTAGCACAGGAAGCATACTGAGATTCAGAGGAACATAACCAGTATAACTTCTTGTCCTGAAATCATGATAGTGACATTCTTCTAACATTGGACACTTGCCTCTTGATAACCTCTCCGCTCTGAAAGAAATAGCCAATAGTATAGATTACTACAGTTTTTAAAATATATTAATAGACAGTTGAAAGACGTACGGTTTACCTCTTCGATATTCGACTAAAGAACGATAATATATTGATACTAGAATACAAATCCTACATGTTCTAATGGATCACATAATTCTCCAAGATTCATTCTTGCTTGCAAAGAGCAATTGAGGATAGGTAATAAGACCAAGCTAAGTGACTCGAAGGCAATGAACATAACCATCAGAGACAGCATTAATGAGCTAGATACTACCCAATCAACTCCCATTTTACGCAAATAGTTCAGGTGTGTTTTGTAGAGAAAGTGCCTAAAACATAAGCATTATAACTAAAGTTTCTTAAGGTAAACAAAAAGCATGGAATCTTGAAAAATCGGAATTCTTTTCGTCTTATTGCTATTGCTTGTGATTCCGATCCACCTTTCTCCTCGAAATGAATATAGACATTATTCTACGCATTATCCTTTTAAGATATGTCTATCTCGTCATTCTCAACTGTTCTGTAAACGACTGGCGCTACTATATCCGTGTCTCCTACTGTTTCTTGCACTCTACGAGCTATGTCAATGGAACGTGATCAAGATATATTTGTGATCATCCTAGTCAGTTTTGAGTCTGAAGTTGTGAAAGCATTTGGATAGAGGCATCAGCAATGCCTATCCAATTGGGGTATTAAGGGGATTGAGAATATTAGATGAGAGCTTCGAAAAATACGAGTAGCTGGATGAATATGGCAAGGCGAATAGGTGAATTTTGAACGAGATATACAGAGTCTATGATAATGGAAAGAGCATTTGAGTTTGAAGGCAAGGTCAATGGAATCATTTTGGTCAAGGCTAGAATCTAAGAGACAAATATAGAGCTTGTCGTAGGTGGCCGAATAAAAGAACTGATTTAATGATGCGTACTGATGAAAAGTAGCTTGTTGAAGGTGAGATAACATGTCTCGATGCACAGGAGGAAAAGAATAAGCGAATAGCCTATAAATTCGATGTTGAATTACATGTATAGGATATGGCTCGGATGGAGAAGTCACTAATTCCCTCGACTACATGGCTCTGGCAAGACCTGATTCCACTGTATCATATAATACCCCACGAAAACTCTATCGAAAGATAGTTCTGGGCCCTTGAGAAAGAAATCAAAGAGAGCCATGAGGCTCTTTCTGAAAGCGTAGTATTCATTGAATATTCCGCTGGATTAATGCTTCCGGGTGGGGTAGTAGGATTGCTTTCAAGAATCGAATCTCGCTTTTATACAGCTTAGCGGACTCTATAAGAGGAATATTATGCATAATCAAAGAAATGGAAATTTTGATGATTCTATTTGATTTAACTCTCAATCAAAGAGAGAGTATCGAGAGTACGGTGAATTTGCGTGTTCAGATCGGAAATCCCAGATCGGAATCGATGGCTAATATGTAAGTGCTGCACTTAGTAAAACTTGGCTCGGGTGATTGTTAAAGGATACAGATAGCCCACCGCAGGGCGAAGAGAATAAATAGCTGAGGCTCTAAGTTGCTCACAAATTTATGTTAAGCCAAAAATCTGGTTGGTAGGAAGGTATGGGTCTAAGCTTGTATCACTCAAAAAAGCGATGAGGAGCTCGCGCTTGCTTAGCAAAGCATAGCACAGCTACACCTTGCAATTTACAGTAGTTTCAGGAGTTGCACCAGAAGTCTTCTTGAATAGATAGAGACGCAGGACCTCAAATGTTGGCTAGTCAATATGCCAGTCAAAGTCAGGTTCAGGCTCGGAATTAAACGAAAAGCGAGTAAACACTCTAATGCCATCGACTTCTGCTTAATGCAAGGAGCTGGAGCCGGCATATTGAACCGAAATTGATGGGAGATATATGTCTACTTGAAAAGGATTGATGCAAACAGAGAGGTGCATATCTCGCTCACCGAAAACCCACCAGACGCCGGGTAACGTTGTACTGTATGCCAGTGCCAGTGCCTGGGCCAGGGCTCAAACACCAACCTCTTACACGTGACGACGTAATTGTAATATTATAAGTGCCGGAAACTGACTCGATCAACTATGTCTATGTGTTGATTCCATCCAAGATCCAAGCTGCATTTTCATCGGGGAGTGACCTGCAGGCGTTGTCTGCTTGGCCTCTCCTGGCGAATGGGAAAAGGGCCGACACAGAAATCTCGCTGAAGGGGTTTCTCGTTATGGCTCGCAGCTGACATTCAAGGAGTCAACAATTATTCTCATATGACACGCCTATTGGTCGTCTGGCAGATTATCGTGACCAACGACATGAAGCTACAAGGTAGGCTAGTTTCTATCGTCATTCTATTACATCGCATGTTTGTTTTCGCGAATGCTCAACCACAACATGGGACCAAGTCAGGATTGTTACACCCAAGCTCACCTCCGAGCGTGCATCACCGAACGGCGCGAACTGAATAGGTCGATTACATCCAAGCCATGCGGAGACAATAAGTACTGAGATGACGGGGCATTTGCGGCCGAGGCGTTTGTGGGGGATCATCATCCCCAGATCCCAGAGATCCCCAGACGCCCTTCCCGGCGATCATGGCTTGTAATGACCTTATGTCCGAAGCCATTCTGTTATCCAACATCTACCTGCTTGAAGTGTTGTGCTTAATAGACGTGTGCGCTGACTTTAACGTATAGGATCTGAATCCCCAAGCATAAGGCTTACCCCGAGGGATCGATATGTTCAATACGCTACAAATTTCGTAGAAGTACCGCAAGTAACGTATCCGCCAAGAACATATGAGGATCTTCGGGACTGCATGCATCACAATCCCTCACCAGCGCAAACTAGGAAGGCATACTTGTGGAATAACAAGCTTGGAAGAGCGATCATCTTCTTACTATTAGAAGAACTCTACCTATGTAGTCTAAAGCATTTGCGTCAGCCCACTCCGTGCAACCCAACTGTCAAAGTTGCAATCTGCATTGTTACCCTGTCCTGTTGAATCTGGTGCATTTTTGTGCTTGTGATTCTTCGCCGAGGGCTCATAGTCAGCTCCCCCCGCATTCACTTGGTCTTATGAGAGTTTCTTTAGATATAAAACTAACCAGCGCTTCTCCGAGCCTTCAAATATTGTCCTTTCTGATTACTTCAAGCTTGGTAGTACAAGTGACCTTTCAAGGTATAGTTAGACCTCCCACTCTTCTTAATACTCTACAAGGAGTATTTCAAAGATTTCGCAGTATGTTCGGCCTCCTCATTGCATGTTTTAACTATGCAACAACGTCATTATCTGGACAGACTTTGTTTGCATGGGTTTCCGCGGCATTATTTGTAGTTGTAGAGGCACAGTCTGGATCAACCTTCAACCCTGCCCGGCCGCCAGCGATTCCTCTAGCGGTAAAATCACCATATTTTAGCAGCTGGCTTCAGGCAGGAAGCGATGGAGGAAATGGAGGTTATCTTCCTGGAAAATGGCCTCAGTTTCATGCGTTAGTTGCACTCCCACTCCCACTTTTACACTCGAAAACCTAATTGCATATGCCAGTGATCAAGTGACTGCTTGGACTGGGATGATTCGAGTCGATGGGAAAACATACACTTGGATGGGAGATCCAGGTGTGGCGCCTCTAGTTCAACAGACCAGCTTGGAATACACCTCCACCAAAAGCATTTTTACTATGGCTGTCGAGAGCAAGGTCGAGTTGACTATTACATTTCTATCACCTCTTACACCCAATGATCAGAAGCGTCAATCCTTGCTCTTTTCTTACTTGGATGTGGCGGTGGAATCTATAGATGGCAGTCCCCATGATGTTCAGATTTATACAGATATATCAGCCGGTAGGTCACTTCTGAAACATTAATTATAGATTGAGCATAGCTGAAATGTCTAGAATGGGTGACTGGGGATACTAATGCAGATGTGGAATGGGATTATGATGTGACAGATGATGGTATTGCGTATCATAAGGTCTACAGACAGCAGCAACTTCAGTTCGGAGAAACTAGAGATCAGGCAGACTGGGGACATTGGTATTGGGCCACTCATGATAATAAGGGTCTAACAGTTCAGTCAGGGTCCGATGTCGTTGTCCGCAATGCATTCGTCAGTAATGGAGAGCTGGCTGATACCAAAGACCCCAAATTCCGCCCGGTAAACAAAGACTGGCCTGTTTTTGGATTTTCCAATGATCTCGGCGCTGTCACTAACTCTGTCAACGTACTTTATACTTTGGGTTTGGCCCAAGAGATCGCTATTCAATTCGATGGAAAGGATGGACTAAAGCCCCTGAACTCGCTCTGGACAAGCTATTTTGCTGACGCACTTGAAGCTGTGAGTTCTCAAATATCAGCTTCCATATTTCACTAACGGATGTAGGCTACCTTTTTCTATAACGACTACACTACTGCACTTAGTACTGCTAGCGAATTCGACGATAAGGTTGAAACCGATTCACTGGCAGCAGGAGGACAAGGTAATGCCCTTCAAAATACTCTGTCAAGAGCTGCTTACTCATTAGTCGAACAGACTATCTTACAATTACATCTCTCTCAGCTCGACAAGCCTTTGGTGCTCTTCAGCTAGTTGGAAATCTGGAAAAGAATTATCTTTTCCTCAAAGAAATATCCTCGAATGGTAACACACAAACCGTGGATGTTATCTTCCCCTTCCACCCTATTCTCCTCTATACAGCACCACATTTGCTTAAACTCCTACTTGATCCTCACTTTGAATATCAAGAGACTGGGAGATATCCTAATAAATGGGCTGTTCATGATCTCGGTACCCACTATCCAAATGCAACAGGACACTCCGACGGTAACGACGAGCCTATGCCTCTCGAAGAGTGCGGTAACATGATCATTATGACACTGGCTTACTACCAACATACAAAAGACCTGGCTTATCTCAATGATCACTGGAATTTGCTAAACCAGTGGACCGAATTTCTGATTGAAGAGTCATTAATTCCCGCAGAGGCTCTTTCAACTGATGACTTTGCCGGACCTTTGGCAAATCAGACAAACCTAGCCATCAAAGGCATAATCGGCATCGAGGCCATGTCTCGGATTGCTGACCTTACAGGCCACACTGCAGAGGCTCAGAACTGGACTAATATTGCACACTCTTACATCACACAATGGCAGACTTTGGGCATTGCACACGACGCCAACCCGCCCCACACTACGCTTTCATATGGCCAAAATGAAACCCATGGTCTGCTCTATAATCTTTACAGCGATGCCCTTCTCGATCTCAATCTAGTTCCGCGCTCTGTCTATGACATGCAATCCGCATTCTACAAAACTGTCGCAACTCCCTTCGGTGTTGCGCTAGATACTCGTCACCAGTGGACCAAGAGCGACTGGGAGATGTTTGCAGCAGCTATCGCTGACGAGGAAACCAAAAAGCTCATGATCGGAGGTCTTGCAAAGTTTGTCAGGGAAAGTAGCACCGCAAAGCCATTTACGGATCTGTATGATGCACCGACTGGAGACTGGCCGGGAATTCAATTCCGCGCTAGACCGGTGGTTGGGGGCCATTTTGCACTTTTGGCGTTGCCAACTGCTGCGGGGAGAAAGAAGTACTAGTGGCCATGCTCATATATATATACTTCATAATTTGATGATGGGCGACTGGTTTTGGAGATATGACTGATGTTGGTGCTTGGCGTGAAGGCATAGTCTAGAGAAATAGATTACATGGCTCGCATGGATACGGAATGGGGACTCAATCTTGGAGATTAAGAAATAGCAAGTTCAGGAGACGGTGGGACCATTTACGTGATTTAATTCTAGATATAAGCGAAGATTTAGGAGGAATCAATCATATTTTCCCAGCTAATTCTAGAGAATCTTTTGTTATCATCTACGAAAGTTGCGTAAGAGTATATTAGAGCTCCAGCAAGACCACCAAAGGAGGAAGAAAAATACGAGACTTTGTGGCTACATATTGCACTGGTGTCGTTCATGATTTCATTAGACCATAAGTATATTTCGTCACCTTTCTATCGATGAACCGCATTTTCTCTTAAGCCACTCGTCCTCAGGCTCTGTCCATAGTCGTTCCCAAATAGCATTTTCGTGGGTTGTAAGCCACTAATTTTTCCATTTCCATTTGATCCGCTCAATGACACGGATGGAGCTACTTCCACCTCTCTTCCACTCTCATCACTGCCCCTCCGACTGTGGGTGGGTGTTCCGCTCCAACCACCGATCAGGCCTCTTACACCTCCACGCTTCCTCGCTGGCAGCTCCTCGTTACCAGCACTTGCAATATATAGCAAATACTTCAAGTTTGGTAAGGTTTGTCTAATATCAACAACTTTCAGCCCTTGGCTTTCAGCCAAAACCTCAATATCCTTGTTCAGTAAGAAAACCCCATAGTCGAAGCGGAATGCGATTGTGGATTTTGGGTATAGTGGAAAGGTGCGGGCATTGGAGTCGAGGATAGAAATGTTGTCATGTATAAGAGAACGAGACCCAGACGCAGTTATGGGGTATGGGAGAGGAACCGAGAGGTAGTATTGTAGCATATCTACGACTCTTGCCACATACCCAAGTGCTGCGGATAGCACGTCCTCATCTGCATCCTCAAATGTGGAGTTTGGAAGAGGTAGTTTGCAAATTGTGAACAGAAGTGGTTGGGAAGTGGGTTCTATGGGGTAAATGTTAAGCAGTCCCTCACATATCCTTCTTCGCTGGCCATGAATTTCAGATTGTGTCGTCGAATGTAGTTTTCGACATATATCGAGTTTCTCTTGTGCAGCAGAAACATCGTTATTTGCCTGGTCTTGAGCTTCGGCGCCAGATTTCATGGCGGCGCGCCTGGCAGCCAAAGAGGTTTGGAGCTCAGTTCTCCGCCTTAGGGAATGTTTAAAGAGTTTGCGTTCCGTAACCAGGTAGCGGGTTGCTAAAGTGGCATCTTCTCTTGCTTGTGTTGATTCATCAACCGGTGTATCTTTTAGGATGGAATTTATCTGGCTAGCAATCTCTTCACGAGTAGCAAGTGCATCTTGTATGGATTCATCAAGGTTGGACAAACGCATTAGAGCGCTATAGGAAGATGTTGGGAGTGAGGGTGCGGGTTTTGGATTCGGGGGCTTAGATGAGAGCTCAACTGTATATATTCCATCGACTAGGTGAAAAAGTATACAGTTCGATGGAAACGGGTGGTTTTCGAGCTTCCCAATGAATTGTAAAGACTGCAATTGAATATCTTCCTCAATCAGTGGCACAAAATCGCCTCGTTTGACCCAGATCCTAATTGTAAACCTGTCCATACGAGTAGTTGCAGGACCAAACGTTGAGAGATCGAAAAACCGGTACGTGGGATTCATCGCCTTTTCCACAACCTCACTGATATATATGGGGTCATCTTGCCCTTCGCAGTGTAACGTAAAAAACGAGTCCGCCATTCTGCTTTCAATCACATCCTCCAGCTTCTTCTGCCGGAAATCTGGCGTCGACCCGGCCCAATTAGAACTTGTCCTCCGCGGTTTAGAAGGACGGAGCTCTGCTGATGAGTGCGAATGGTGGAGATGTGGGCTACGCAAAGCCTCAAGCTTCTGGGAGGAGATATTAAGTGCACCATCGTCAATTGTTTGGCCGCGTGGCCGGGTTAGGGTGAGGTTGCGAAGATAGATGCCGCGCAAGTGGCGTATCTTTCGATTTTGGGGTAGAAGCAAAGGTCGTGATGATTCCGACGCCATGCTATCGATGTTGTTGAAGCTTGCTAGCTCTTGGAGATGGTTGACGAAAGAAGTTAGCAGCATTTGGACCACGTCAGCCTCGGCACACAAGGCTGGTTACTGTAGTACATAATTTCAATAGCAAAAATAAAACATTGCACGTTCTTTATGAAATAATTTTGTTGATAGCTTTCCATAAGCAACTTCTTTGCGGCCGAGTACAATTATTTGTCAAAAATCATGGGGTGTCATTATTCTAATCTTGTCACGGAAGAATTTCACTCCTTGACAAGATGTATTGGTCTGCCTGTTTATCTTGTAATGTCTATTTATATAACAAGCCTTCTTGCTTCTTGGATTTTCGTTTGCAGAGCCCATTATTTCTGAAATATTTCTGAAATATTTCCTGCAAAACCAATTGAGCGCTGGCCCAGCAGCACAGTGCTATTTTGTGCCAAGCAATGGTCTTATTCCACTCAAAGAAAATACCCAAATATTGGATATTTAGCTAGCGTCCTTTCATACTCTTGGGTCTAACTTCTTCATCTATGACCGTATGAAGCATTACTTTATTTGGATGGTTGACTGTATTTCCAGAGTATCCCATGTGCCAGTCATAGCTCACAGCATAGGCAAATGTGGTACCATCATGATTGAAAGCTGTAGCGGATATAGGGCCTCCAGCTGATGGATAACCCTGAATGTGTAGTTAGTATATGACATTTTTTCATCGACCATGGTTTGCGTACCTTCAATCGGGTTCGAGACTCCTTGTCCCAGAAATGAAAAGTTCCGTCTGAACCTGCGGTGCTAAAAGTCCCCCATATTGGATGAGTCGAAAGGGCGTTGACAGTCCAACATTTTGTTTCTTTGCTGTTAATACCAGTATCACGGTGGCATTTGAAAGTCAAATTCTTTCTGCTACATATTAGTAGATGGTTTCAAGACGGAAAAGTTAGAGAGCAAAGAAATTGAATTTCAACCAAACTGAATCAGATACTGCGTATATACACTGCTTTTCAGTACTACGTTAGAGGCATGCTGTAGTATAGGAAACTTACTTGCTATCTTTCGCATCAATATGTTGAAATGCACATCTTGCTTCAATACTAGCAATCATGAAACCATCTGCTTCCTTAAAGCAAGTGACAGCACGAGTTTGGTGCTTTAACGGGCTTGCAATGTTCTTGTAAACAACTCCTGGGCTGTCAAGGTTGATGGCGGCAATCTGCAGATCTGCCAGGGCTACAACCAAAAGCTTGTCTTTGACATCCATAGCATATACTCTTTCGGAAAATTGCACAGTGCCAACAGGATTTGGACTTCTCATGTCCCAATATTTGATGGTCCTATCCCAGGACCCAGTAACTAAGATTTCAGTGCCTGAGACTTCAGCAAATTTGGCAGACTTAATAGGACTGTCATGAACCGCAATTTTCTGGGCTGGGGCTCCATTTGCACCTAGATCAATCACCATTGCCGTCTTATCTGCAGAACAACCCACTACTTTGCGACCATCCTAAAGACTTGTTAGTTGTTTGGACAAGCACAGAGTTGGTATCAACAAACCTTAGCCCAATCTGTGGCAAGAGCCGGTCCACCAAATTCTATCGCGGCGATACCGACGCCTTTGGTCTGCTGTAAGACATCGTAGATGCGAACTTTACCATCCCAAGAGCTTACCGACAGGTGATTTGCAACAGGGGAAAATGATAAACACGAAATACTGTCAAGTGGAGGAGAACCAAGCTCGGTATCTTTGGCCAAAGTGCCGACAGAGCTTGATGACGATGAAGCCGCAGATGTGGGACGATAGTACGACATCTTTAAATCCTATCCAATGTCTTTTGTATTAAGAGAGATTTGGAGTGGAATGGTTTGGCCTTGCTGGAAAAGTAAACGCGACGCGTAACTTTACGCTCGACGAGACCTACACTTCTCTCGTGGAGTCTTGATGTATTTGTACTTTAGCGTTGGCCAAAAGTAGCGGGACTTGGCAGAGTTTGCGGGAAGGATGAAGTTCTCGCATTCATGGTAAAAAAGTGACAATTCCCGAAGAAGGCTGCATATTTATATACTTGCCAAGGCAGGCAAGGCAGCAGTTCATAGCTCCAGAACCAGGCATAGTCACGTGGCCAACACAGTCATACATGAACTTGAAGTACAGTCGGGTTGGATACGTTTTCGCCACTTTACTAGTCCAAATTGAGGTTAGCCAATACCACCTTATACCCCTCCATTCGCTCCTACACTCTCAATTATCCACATTCCTTCAAATCAGAACCTTAATTATGTGTACCCACCCTC
>Ga0247734_1000444_pt1 | contig 36313 bp, 42 predicted proteins | sample UWRJL103311B2_FD_180933 | JGI IMG/M metagenome (GOLD analysis project Ga0247734, IMG submission 180933) | Plant litter microbial communities from Arlington Agricultural Research Station in Wisconsin, United States - UWRJ-L103-311B-2 | ecosystem: Environmental > Terrestrial > Plant litter >...
CTGCAGTTCAGCTGCAGTTTGCGAGTCTTGGGTCATGTCGCTCTCTTTTTTACGTGCAATCGCTGATAGCTCATTTTAGCAAAACCACCAGCTTCCTGCAATAGCAGATTTTTGTTTCACCACTCTCAGCACACGCTATCATCCGACTCGATCTCACAGCATGCCTCCCGCTACAGCAGCAGCCATCGCGGCCGCACCACTCCTCGACCCGTCCCCTGGTACCGTCCACGTTCTCGATATGCATCGAGATACCGCCAACCTCGAGTGCCGCCTCTCTGATCATGCGTTCGGTATGGTTTGGTATGGTCTCATCGAATCCACTATCGCGCAGACTGATGTTTGCGACTTCCACATGGTTTTCCAGCCTCACCTCGTAATCCGCGCTAACCGTGTTCATGAAGGCACAGCATTCACGGGCCCAGATGGGCTCGTTGTTCAGATTCGTGGTGAATGGTACGATGGTGGTGATGCTAACCTTCCTCGCTCCCCTCTCACGACCAGCCAAATCATCACACACCGCAATTACGCCACCTGGGTTGCTACACTTCTCTGGCGTGGCCGCACCTTCATTGACAGTGATCACCATCAGGGTATCATGTCTCGCACCATCCGCCGTCCTCCCGGCACCTCCTCCGCCGTCACGTCCCCCGCCACCACCAAGGCCTCCGGCACCCCGCCTCTGCCGCCAATAACGATAGGAACGTCCTCCGATGAAGCCGTGGAGAAGGAAGTGATATGGGATATAGATGAATAGGGAGAGAAAGGTGTGTTAGTACAGTGGGTGGACATATGAATGTGAACGACCCCCTTTTTACACCAAAACTCATTACTTTCACTTGCCACTTTATAATAGTATGCTACCTTCAAATATCCTCATATTGAAGTTCTAGATTGATTTTTATAAGTTCCTGTATTCTGTAATGATAGTATGCCTACAATGCTTCTAATTGACTATATATTTAGTTTGAAAATTGACCAATGCTCCAAATCTCAAATTTTACATACAAATTCAGCGAAAAGTTTGCTATATCAACTTGGTCACTAATTTTCTAATGTTAAGCCAAAGAAAATTTATCTAATAGTGATTGAAGATTATATTGTACTTTCTTTGTAGAGACGGAGAAAGGTATCATTTTAAATGCTACAGTAAAAGTTATACATGTCAAGAAAGTATGAGTTTTGGTGTAAAAAAAGGGTCGTTCACATTCATGTCCACCTACTGTAAGAGATGTTAGATTTATATAGGCGTTAGCTAGCCAGGGGCGTCCAGTTCTTGGGTGGGCTTCGGGGTTTTGTTTTTCCGCTCCGCACGTGAGCGCATCATACTTTCGTACAAGCCCAAATAATTTCCAGTGAGTCATTTGGGCGCTCCTAGGAAAGCTTCATTATACTTTCAATACTATCATACCGGTCTAAACAATCCCTATTGATTCATTCATGCGTATATAGTGGAAGAGGTGACCCACTGGGAATTATTTGGCCCTGTACGAAAGTATATATGGGCTCCCTCTAGAAATATCGCTTACCACCCCACTAAAAAACAAACAAAAAAAAATATATATATCCCAAAAAGGAATCTCTCTAGAACAGACGTTACTAGTAGCCTGGAAAGCCTTCCCTCCGTCTTTTCTAGATCTTCTAACTCGAGACTAAAAAGTAGAAAAGAATAAAAAGAGGTCTTGAATGTAATGGAATTTAACCATCTCCATTCTTGATCGAAGGCGTTGCCGGGACGCGGAATCGAACCGCGATTGAAGGCGAATTGTTGTGAAGTTCTGAACTGAACACCACAAGCCCACGTGCTACCGTTACACCATCCCGGCTTTGTGTTATTTTTGATTTCGACTTTTCATAGTTTGGCTTATATACCATTTTCCACAGTTATGTATGAGGCGAGTGTGAAGCGAGTCATGCGTTGAACCAATGGTGCCGGATGTTGAGGCAAGGGTCACTATGTTACTCCACTTCGGTGAATGGAATTGGGCCACGGCTTGATCATTAACGTAATACCCACCACAAGCAAAAGTAGATAACAACGAAATCCAAATAGCATTCGAAAGTAAAGAACTCATGCAATCAGCTTAAAGTAGATCATCATTAAACCTTGTAGGAAATAATCATAATTCATTATATAAATACATTTATAATACACGTATAAAAGGAATGGTAGCTATGTAGCTGATACCCCAGGCAGTTTCCATGCTATTAGATCCTCTCGTACCTCAAATTCATCCACCTCCTGAGCAGGTCGGAAGCCTGGTCTTCTCCTTTCTGAATTCTCAGAGCCTGGAAGTAGTCAGTAATTATCACCGACGAATCACAAAGAAATGGTCCAAGAATGTAAATCGCAAATCCTGGATTACTTACTTGTAGGCTCTTCCGGCGTACTTAGACCAGATTCATGCCGCAAATCCTGACTTCTCGAGTGCTTATGCCCTAGTCTTGATTGTCCCTTGATGGTTGATTGTGACTTTAAGCTCGAATCGGATTTGTTTCTCATATGGTGGGCCTGATATTCAGCTGCCTCCTCCGGTATTCTAGGTTTGTTCTTCGATTTGACCTTCAAGTCAGGCCAACCGCCTTTCCATCCATCTCCGCCGTTAAAAATATCCTCTATACATTCCTCGGCCGTGAACTCATTGGGATCTGCGAACAATGATGCCGCCACAGACTGTCGATATAAATCCTGGAGATCGTTGTGATCGCCTCCTCTACTTATCGTGGGCATAGCTAATGAGTCAGTACTCCGCACAACTTATTAACAGCGCACAACTTACATCCTTGGTCGTCTGGTTTCACCGATTCTCCTGCCATTATCCCAGCAATACCCCCAAAAACCGGGACCGTCTTCAACGGAGGCGCCACGAAATTCTTATCGCCGTCAACCTGCTTGATCGCAATCCCAATCTTCAACGTACTATTAATCTTGCTCTCCTGCATCAAATATCTCCTCACAACCCCCTCCTCCGAGTCCACGGATTCGCTTTCGTCCACATATTCCGCAAGATTCAGCTTCAATTCACCCAGCACTATCTTCTCCCCCCTGCCGCCCCCGCTGTAGTCCTGGATCACTTCTAGTGTCAAAAGCGTTTCCGTCAAGTTGTTGTTCTTATCAATAACCATTCGCACAGGTATAATTTTCGTGTAGTCCCACGTCACTTTGTTGTCTTTAATTGCTGCCATTTCGGTTCGTCCGCGGTGTTCGGCAGCTGTAGAGGCGGAGAGGTGCCATCGTACATGACAGGTTCCTGCGACGAGGGGGACATTATTCAAGTCGTAGATCTAACCACCGTTAGTGTGAGTCTACTACTAATCACAGAGACAATTACACGTAGGACTAATTCAAACTTTGGCTGTGATGTTGTCAGTAAGCCGCGTTGGAGCTGGTGCATGAGGTACTACCTTTCTGCCTTTCGGTACTAAGTAATTCATTGTGAGTTTCCTGTGCTTGAATGAGTATGGGCTAGGCAAGACTTACTCAGGGGATTCATAATCAATACATATAGACACCTACAAAGCGCAATACTCTTCCTTCCTCAGGTCGTTGTCCTGTACAAAGGGTCGAGTACGAGGCTGACGTGAATGGTGGGGCATTTAAAAATATGGGGGTCAGCCTCGTCACTAGTCTAACATTTCGTTAACCTCCTTTTTATATCAACAAATTAAATCTTAATGCAATTTCGGTACCTGTTACCGGAAATGGATATAGGCAAATACAATGGGTGTGACCGGTGATGAAATTGCTCTCGCCGTGTTGAAAACATTCGACAAACTCCCTCAAAAAGCAAAACCTCTCGACAGAGGGAGTAAAGGAAAAGAATGGGTACCATTAAGTGGTATAGTTGCTAGCGGACAGTTTGGTCTTTCGTGTATAGCAATAGCGTAAATACTCTCATTATTCCCGGCATGTACATAGCTAATTACTACAGCACGGGCATGAAATGCCTCCCACAGAACAAAATTTCTACTGCTCAAGGAATAGTCCTCCATGATTGGCACGCCGAAATCCTAGCCATCCGCTCTTTCAATCGCTTTGTCTTGGAAGAATGTCTCGCCTTGGTTTCCTTTCCAGAAACTGGTTCGCAATTTATTCGCTTGCGTAACCCTGATGAAATCACTGAATCCTACTTCCAACCCTTCGCACTGAAGGATGATATTAAGCTGCATATGTATTGCTCCGAAGCCCCATGTATTTCCTCCTGCTTTCCTTCTTCCCCTGCTGGGACCACAACTAATGAACGCAGGTGGAGATGCGAGTATGGAACTTACAATGGCCGCTCAAGAAGATGCTACACCTTGGGACTCAGAAGCCCTACCCCTAGACGAAGAAACACCTGTCAACACTCAGCCAATTCTACATGGAAGATCCTACTTTTCAGCACTAGGTACTGTCCGACGGAAACCATCTCGCCCAGATGCGCCACCAACACTTTCAAAGTCTTGCTCTGATAAGCTGTCCCTTGCCCAATGCAAATCACTCCTCTCATCCATTTCTTCCCTCCTCATCTCCCCGTCATCTCTCTACCTGACAAGCCTCACCCTTCCTACCTCTCAACATTCCCCGGTGGCTTGTACTCGGGCTTTCTCTACTTCGGGTCGTATGTCCCCGCTCAAAGACAGGAAATGGGATGGTGGATACACATTCAAGCCTTTTGAAATCCAGACTACGAAACATGAATTTAGGTACAGTAGGCGGCAAGCCCTAGGTGAAGGAGAGAAACTTGTGGCCTCCAACATCGCAGCCTCCTGGACGTCTTCCCGTACACAGACGCCAGCTCAAACCGAAGTTCTTATCGGAGGAATTCTTCAAGGCCGCAAGAAATTCGATGTCTTAGGCGCATCACGTGCTTCCAGACGTTCAATCTGGAGACTAGCATTAGAGATCTCCGCTCTAGTTGCCGTGCCTAAGATCTATCAAGCCCTGAATGCTGGTAATTATCGAGATGTAGTACAATGTGATTATTTAGAGGCGAGAATGAAAGCTAAAGCCGAGACGAAGGAGAAGTCTTTGAAGAATTGGGTAATGAATAAAGGGGATGAAGAATGGGGACCGGTCGATGCAAAAATAGAAAGACCTTAAACTCTCGGACTTATTTAGCTAAGCTCACGCGACTGTTGAGCTCTTTTGTTGAGCTTATTTGTTGACTTTGCATTGCAGAATATATTCACAGCTGTAGTCTTGCCTCGCTACATCATTCAGTTCTCCATAAGCAACGTCAGATACCAACTTTCGACAACAGCCATCCTCCATTCTGTAGCTTCTGGAAAACTTCTTCACTATCATACTTCTTTGCAATTTCCCTCAACTTCTCCACGTTCTCCTTCCCATAGCTTGCAATCGGATCCTGGTCCCTCGAACTATAATTTGCATATCTATACGGAAGATACGTGCCATGTTCCTTGCTGATCTTCTCTGCCGTGTCGATCAGCTTCTTCGCCGCGGCTCTTATTCGGTCTTCGTGTGACGGGTCCGGCCATTCTGCCATCATAGCATACCAGGTTTGTGGTACTGGTGTATGACCCATGGGGCTCCTGTTCTCAGCAGATATTTTGACAGCGCCAGAAGTGATGGTTTGGATGATTGTTGTAAAGCCATGGTTTTCGATGTCTTTTAAATCTTCGATAATCTCCACACGGACTTGTTCTAGGGTTCTGTAGAGTTGTGGATCAGGTTTTGTGGCCATAACTCGCAATTCATGACTAGCGTTGTTAGCCTCACTCTGGGGAACTGGAGGGAACTCACGCCAGAGGAGTCTGACTTAGCAATTTTCTGACACCAACCATAACCTCAGAGACCGTCATTAACCCCCCTGGAATGATATCCATCATGATCGGAATATCATAAAAGCTTTTAAAGACATCTGGCTTCTCTACTGGTTCGGCATAGAACATAAACAACACTGTGCCTTCGCTAGAAGCCAATTGTAGGATGGAGGAGTGACTGTCCTTTTCTGAAGCATCTTGGTAAAGACTAATAGCGTCGAGAATTTCCTCATTTTTATCAGGACTATATAGACAGCCTGCAGCCCAAAGTCTGTTGGAAACTGTAGTCATTTTGACCTTTGTAACAACACCTTGGTTCATTTTAGTAATGCAATTACACTTGAGTTGATGCACATACCAAAATTGGAACAGCCACCCTTGAGCGCCCAGAAAAGATCCGCATGGTCTTTGGAATTTGCATGGACGATCGAGCTATCCGCAAGCACAACCTACATTCGTCGGTCCTTGTCTCAGTGGCATGTAGCAAGCACTCACCTCGTAATCCACCACATTCATACACGCAAGTCCCTTGCCACTATGCTGAAAGCTCAACCCTCCCCCAAGAATATAGCCGGCTACACCTACTGTCGGGACACGTGCGCCGCTAACTGCCAAACCCTCCGACCCAAGCGCATCATAAACATCCATCCATTTTGCACCCATGCCAATGCTCGCCGTTTTCTTGTCCTCAGACAGTGTGGTTTGGTTTAATTTATGTAAATTAATCACGACACCGCCGTTGTTGGACTGAAATCCAGGATTCTGGAGATGGCCACCTCCTTTAATGGAGAAGGTAGCCCCTAGGAATCGGACCAGAGCGAGGATTATTGAAATTTCATGTGCGCTGGATGGAGTTACAATTGTTGCCGGGGATAAATAGCAGTTTGTTGACCTGTAGCACTGCGTTAATTTCCACAATAGGTAGCTAGGTAGGAGAATAATCTTAACGTACCATACCGAGGTACGGAGAGCCTCATAATGAGCTGACGGTTGAACAGCTGCGGAATCCCCAAATACAAGGGGAAAGACTTTTCTTACTGTCTCTGAGATACTGCCTTTCTTCTCCTCGGGACTTAAAGCTGTGAATTGCGTAAGGATTACCTGGACCGACTTAGCTCGTTCTAAAGAGACCCCGGCTGCTGAGAGAATATCTGTTATTGTTGAAAGTCCCATTGTTGCATCTCAACAGCCCATTAGATGTAAACTTTGCTGCAATATATTATTTCAGGTCGCATTGGAGCTATATGTAAGACGGAGATGCTTCATCCGCAAAGTTCACCCTGTAGATTGCAAGTATAACTCAGCACAATGCATATATGTGGGTCTGTGTAACACCGTCGATCTCACAAAGATGTACGGCCTTGCTTTCTACAGATATGGTTATGTATACTTATAAGCTGCTCAACCTCATCTGGGAAGTCCGGCATTGGTGATAGGAACTTCAGTGCGTGTTATTGCAAGAATGGAACGAAATCAAAGTCGTGAGACATGAGATTTTTTTGACTGAGTAGGCTATGTGTTTCCGTCTAGTGGGATGATATCCAAGACCACTACTCTCATCTCATCACAAACCTTTCGGTTTACCATAATAGACAGATCCTTCCAGCAAACTCGATCCGTATCGTTACCCCAACTTCGTCTCTTCTGCAGAGGGTTCGGCGGACTTCCTGGTATAGAAGTTCATTCCTGAGCGACCAATGCATGTTCTCTATAGTCTCGTCTTGTGGCTCGTCAACAAAGATTGATGCTCGGGGACCATCCCATTTGACCGTAATGTCAAAATAAGCCCCTTTAGAATCTCGAAATCTGATTGTGAAAAGGGCACTCTTCTCAAGTTCAGAAAGCAAATCAGTTCCGTTATGGTTTCGCAGTTCAAAGTTTATTGGAGGATAAGTACCGACAACAGTGATCCCATGCTGTAGTAGTGATGATCCTTTAATTGAGAAGCTATGACAGTATTTGACGCGCGTTAATGTATCGTATGATTCTTTCATGAGACCCGCTTGTTTAATAAATATGTCTTCCTCCCTGAGAGGGTTCGACTGTTGCAAATCTACTTCCCTGATGTGTATAAAGGCTCTTTTAAAGCAAGACCTCCTGCGCGAAACACGAATCAGAGTAATAGCAAGAGGCTTATCTTTTGCAAGGATCCTCTCGCAGTTTAATATGGCCAGGAATAGGTGATCAGTCAATTTTTGGAGCGGTACGCGGAGTTGTATGCAACCATTGCTCCACGAAAATGGGCTTAAATGTTGAGCAGGCCGTTGAATCACATCCTGACTCATAGCGAAACTCTCTGGCGATAATGCTAGAAGTCCCGTGTAACCTCCTGACTCTCTCTGGCCATGTCGCCATGCAAATATGCTCTGGTCATCAGAAACATTTATAATTTCTCTTTGCAACCTTTCAAAGGCCCGTGGCCCTTCTCCGTAAATCATGGGCATGTTGACCCCGAACAATCCCATCAATGAATAGGCAGTATCCTCTAACCTTGTGGTCCGGCGGTTAGAAGCCCGCGACATTCGTTGCGCTATGCTGAAAGCGTCAAGGCCTAGCACACCAGACAGTAGCTGCCTTGGTATTCTCGTGATTTGTGAGACAAGCACTTGCAGGCTTAGCTTGGTTCCTATTTCTTTCCAGTCATTGCTGAAGAATATAACATCCACTGGCGCAATCAGTTCCTGAAGTGTCCATCCCCTAGTGAAGTACCGACTGTTTCTGAAGGAAGAATTCTCTGAATATGGATCTTCGTTTGACGGAACATCAGAGAAGCTGACATAGCATACCGCTGCGTCTTCATACCAGCGGTACATGGAATTGATAGCCTCAGAAAGTTCCGAGCTGCTTGTTTTGTCGATGCAGCAAGTATCAACCCAAACGTACATGAATCCATTGCGAGCTGCAATTTCACAGCACTTCACGATTTTGCTGCATCCCAACTTATCCTGACACGCCTCCAATCCATTTTGCATATCCTGAAATGTGACCTCATCAGCTCCCCAGGTGTGGGAAAGGATTGCATATGTTGGAATTGAATTGCCGAAAAATTCACACAGCTTGCCGGTTTTACAATGGATGAGTCGCATTCTAAAGGTATGTTGCTCTACAACTGCAATGCAATGGCAATGAAATAAACGCGAATGCAAAAGTAATCAGACTTGTTCTGATGAATCCCACGAGGCTGCGGATTGCAGCTGAACTGGCACCTGCGAAACTTCGCTTCTCAGCGTATCAGTGCACCTTCCGTGACATGTGCCGTTGTGATACAATCGCCACGGGCCTTAAAATCACGATGCAATATACCCAAATAGCTAAGATGGTAAATTAAGGCCGAAGGAGTTTGTATCTGGTCGCCATGATCTTGGGTTTTTGAAGAAAATCAAACATTAAGCGCGTTCGGAAATGAAACGGACCGCTGCCTGGAAATTCGAAGCTGCAGAGTTATTAGATACAGAAATCGGGTCGCGGCAATGTGCTTTCCACCGCTGGAGGATGGCTCAGTTTGAAAGGGCTCTGTCAGATCAAGTGTGCTCTTTTGGTGAACCATAACCCTCACCTTCAAACAATGCCTCTATCAGCCTCTATGCCACGCGCAGCATATGTAAAGTGTCAAAGGCAAATAATTAGTCTTTAGAAATCCCCTGCATAACACACGATTGAACCCACCTACCTTTGCTAGCATCCGTTCACATTGTAACTTCTAAGTCGTGGGAATGCGTGATAGTTGCTTTGTTCTTTTTGTACAAGCAATTGCCCGAGGACTACCAAGAACCTGGTTGTTCAGCACATCGCCAAACATAACGCAGATTCCTGCCTATTTTCCCTAATGCACCCATGCAAAAAACGTTCCCAACCAGCCTTCCATTCGCCAAGTATGAGAAATCGCTTATTCAACCTTATCCTCGAAAGTCTCGCCTGCAACTAGATCTGGAATGTCATCCTCATCATCATCATCCTTGCCTTCACCACCCTCTTGCTTCTGCATGGATTGGTAGCTCTCGGCAAGCTTTCGGAGGGATGCGAGGGAGTCGGGGCCGAGTTGGTTGAGAATACCGGGTACGAGTTCAGTGAGTTCCTTGTCTTCACCGTTGCCGTAGATGGCAAAGGTGTTGGATGGGACTGCGGCATGGACTGTGGTTTTGGTGAGCTTCATTCACTCCTTGCTTCGAGCAAACAAGCGGTGGGGGTTAGCAGCTCTTACCTTTAGGAGCTGCGAAGTGGATAACGTTTCCATCGGCCTTGAACATGTTAACCTCCTCAATTGCTTGGATTGGTTGAACATTAAGCTTCTTCAATTGTGTTTGTAGCTTCTTGTCATCTCCGCCGGTGCTCTTGTGCTTAGGAATGACCTTTCTTCTTGGCTTTCCCTTTCCACTATACAACTTCGTCAGCATTCCATCTTCCAATCCGACCCTCCTCCGGCGAGTAGATTCCAATTGTAGTTCGCCAATCGTATATTCGAAGTGATGAGAAATTTGATACATACCCTACGGAAATGTTAGCTGTTTTGTCATGGAGCCGCAAGCAGACACCAGGCTAGTTCTGACACCTGCCATGCCCTGAATTTCTTGGGAATTTCACATACCAACACGCTGCTTCTCCTGCATTCTCTTCAGCTTTTCCAAATCCATGATTGCGGTTTTGACCTGTGGTCGGAATTCGGATGTGGATGCGGATACCGGTTGGAGCTACAGATCGCTGTCAGCAGGCTATGGCAAGCGAGGTTCTGCGGCCAAAGAATAGCAGAGTGCCAGAGAGGATGTTGGGCGAGAATCTACGTACTGGTTGTAGAGATTGAGATGCAAATCCAAATCTCTCGTTGCTGTCGCCTTCGGTGAAGGTCCAGCTCACGGTTGTGGGAGCGCCAAGATCTAAAATTTAGCCGAGAGTGTGGAGAACAGCTTCACAACGTCACTTTACGAACACGAACATAAACAGCCTCAGCACAATGACTTTGTGGATATAGATGAAAGTATACCTACTTGTGAATTAGTTGTGCTCACCCCTCTGTGCAATTGTCTTAATTTTCAACCTTAAACTTTGGCAGACAAATTGCGGCACTTCAGAATACAGAACTTCCCAGAAGTGAATAGTCTGCTCTAGCATATAGAATACGTTGATTTGAAGTTTAAATCACTGATCAATCGCCGGTGTGTTAAAATCAACTGGTGTCACTGTCAGTGAATAGTTACTATCCATGCTTAGCTTATTGTTTATATCAGTCAACATGATTACCAAGCACTTTTTAGTAGGAAAACTGCCAACCCACATTGCATACTTATAGTAGCACAGCCCTTGCGGATAGACGTGGAAGTGATGCCCTGCGTTTTTCATTTCGCAATTTAGGTTCCATGGACCTATCAGCCTTGAAAATCAGTTTCACGTCCACATGCACATGCACATGCACACTGCAAAGCTCAAAGGCAAACGGCATCACCGAGGAAATGGCTGCTCGTAGCTTCTGAATCTTTCTTACTCGTTTAAGCTTACAAGAACTATTGATTCCTTCTTACTACTGTCATAGCCGTGTGATCAATTGTCGCAGCTGTAACAAGATTGTGAATTTTCACAAAAAGTTATTGTCTTGGCATTCATATCCCTTGGTATTTTTATTCCTAAGAATGTCAACATACTACAGCCTCTAAGTTACTCTTTCTAGATTTTCTAGATTTTCTTTCCTTTTTGCTTCACAGTCTGCAAATCATCTCTTATAATAGCGTGGTCTCTGGGTAGTTGCCACCTCTTCTTGCTGCTTGCCAGCACTTCATGGGCGTTGGATTGTTTCCTATTGTAGGCATGTTGGACAGTTTTACAAACGATAACCTAATTATTCGCACAGTCTGGCAGAATTTAGACTATTTCCTATTTGAATTTCAGAAGCCTTACAGAAAAAGATACAGCTAGACTCAAGTAAGTCTGTTTTCATAAGGTCATTTTGGATAGTGTTGCACAGTGTATATGCGATGGAACAGCTAGACTTAGCAAAATTCACTTTCTCCTTCGTCTGCTCTGTGAAAATGTCATCGAAAAGAATCTACCAAACTACTAGAGTGATCTGAAGATTCAATTTGTCTTGGCTTATTGTATACCTATCTTACCCCGATGTATCACTTCGAGGCGAATCTACACAGGCTCCACATGCATGTTCATGTGACTAGACGCGGTTGTCGTCTAGCTCAGCGTTTCCCTCTCACCTGGTGAACGACCTCTCGGCCCCTTGACAACCTCATCTTCGTGACGCGTCTTGCTACCGAGACAACAGATCTTTTGCTGAGCCTGAAAGCTCTTGCACACCCCCGAACAGTTAGAGACCACGCACAATTCGCCATTTATTACATAGCACGCGTCCCGAAGCTTGCATACTTGTGGCATACCGAAGATCTACTATTCTACGATGCCTCCAAAGCCAAAGCAGAGACGGTCGCGAGCTAAAACCAAAAAGGTTGATCCACAGGTGCTCCAGAAGAGAATTACCAAGCACATTTTGCTCAATGCCGACGCTCTTAAAATCTTTCGAAATTTTGTCCCTGAGCTTAGAGCAATGATATTTGAGTGGTATTTTGCAGACGAGGAAAACTGGGAGTGGGTCTGGGGGGATCAATGGGATAAGGAGTGGGACAACGATAATGATGGCTCACCAGACACTGTGTACAAGCTTGACACTACGGCTCTCATTGAGACTCTTCGGACCGCAGATCACGGGTTGTATCGCGAGGTATGTCCTTCTTCCAATTACTGCTGTTAGACAGTTTGGTTTTTATTGCACTCCTAATGCAGCAGATTAGGCTTTGCCACTCCATTACAAATACGGAGAATTCTCACTCAGTGACAAAAACTACCGCGATATTCGAGATCACCTCAACCCGTACTACATACCTATGGTCCGAAATCTTACAATCTTCATTAAGTATGTTTGCTGCTCTTCCTTCAAGCCAACAACAACTAACATTCAGTAGCCAACGCCTCTGGTCCATCTTTGATCCTGGATTAAAAAAAACATGGGACTACCTCAAATTTATCATGGACTTTGCCGAGCGGGAGAACAACTCAGAGGCTATTGCATTAAAAGGAATCAGAGAGCTCTCGTTTGAGTTCACGAACAGTGCAATGTCGGTCATAATATTCACGCCATCGCTAACAACATGGTTGCTCATGCAGTTCTTCAAGGGCAATAAGCAATTAAGTTTCTTCTCTTTGAGTCTGCCCCTGGCTTCGCACCAGCCTAGCTGGGATAGATGTCGACAGGCTTTGTTGCTAAAGACTCGACAGGTTTTTGGACGAGACGACGATGCATCAGACACGGTGACGGGTAGAAACGCACGAAGGTTTTACGCGCTGTTGCTATCCTGCGGAGGTGTTGACTACGACTGGACTAGCCAGCCTGGTCATCCCTTGAAGCTGATCGATGATGTGGAGAATCTTGTGGATTCGTGGCCATATGGTAGAACGCCAAAGAAAGAGGCTAGCGATGAGATGGAGGCTAGCGATGAGATGGAGGTTGGCAATGAGATGCAAGGTGGCGATTTTATACAGGCTGGGGACGGAATGCAGATTGGTGACGGAATCCAGACGAGGGACGCGATACAGTTTGGCGATGAGATGCAGGTTTACGATGAGACGCAGATTGAAGACGCTATGCAGACTGATGACTGAGTTCTGGTGGTTCTTCACGATTGAGAGTGAATTTCCTTTGGCGGCGTTTGTCATGTTCATGATGTCTTTGTAGATTAGGATGAGGAACTATTGGTCTTGTCATTGTATGTCATAGTCTAGCGAGTCGTGCTCTATGAAGGAGTACGAAGCTAGATGTTGAGATAGACAATTGTTGGTAATGGAGAAATCTCCAATAACCATTCAAAATTAATCAGCACAAATATTTTGGAGCGGCTTACCCGAAAAGAGATGCGTCCTTGAGAAATGCGGTTTCGTGATGCCGCTATTAGAAACCACCTAGTTCAACACCTCGGTACTTCTCCTGAGCTACGTCCCTATAGCATATTTATTTCCTTAAACCAAAGCCATTCAAGTGAACTACAAAACTTTTCTGTGACCAGCCTGTTGAAATTGTAGATCTGAAGCTATGCTTGAGTTCATGTTTAGGTAACCCCTTTTTGCTCGCTTATATGTCTCGATTAGGTTACCACGATATCACCACAACAGTTGTCGTCAATCGGCGAGTAAACTCAACCGCTATTGCTATTATGTTTTTACGAAACAAAACAAAACATGCTGTTGCATTTACATGTTGTGAGAATAGCGGGGATACGGAGTGTAACATAACGGCCACAACATCGGTCATCGGGGCAGTCTATTCCCGCGGAATTACCTAACATTAAATGCTTGCTTGTGCATAACTACTAAAAGGTAGTTTGTAATTAGCTATCCAGCCAGAACCAGCTCTTTTCACTGAATTCTATGTCCAACTCCACACTCAGAGTTTAATATACATGTAATGCAATACGCTTCAACGCCAGAACCTCGGCAACAGGGACAAATGCAGCAGCCCAGACGCCAAAACCAAAGATAAAATTGACGGGGTATGAAAATACAGGTCAAAGACCACGGAAGGGCCTTTATTGCCACCCATGATGTCCAGGCATCTCATAATACGGCCCATTGTTCATATTCGCCCCTGGCATCTCATGTCGAGGATCTCGTGGCCGTCCATACATCTCAACTGCAGTCGGACCCTGCTGTCCCCAGCCCGGGGCCTGGTTGTTCGGTCTATAATCATGGTGTAATTCCGCCGAGTTTGTTGTGCCCGGGGCCTCCGCGCGGTATGCAGCAGGGGGAACAGCCATCTCACTTGGTTTTTCTTGCGTGATTGGGGTCACACCTGGGCTAAGTGCTGGTTTGTTGAAAACTTCGTTCTTGAAAGGCAGGGGGCTGACTGATGTGGAAGCTAGTTCTGCTTTACCACCAAGGCTGTTCCCGTTATAGTTGGGAGGGAACTCATTTGGGTTGTACGGTTTTGGTGGCTTGTTGAGACGACTCCGACGGTATCTCCATCCGCCAAAGCCAATCAAGGCAATTATTATCACAGCGCCAATAGCTATACCAATTATTGCGGCCATTGGGATTCCCTTGTTTCCAACTACAACTGTATCTGCGCTTTTGTTGTTGTTTGATCCTCCTTTCCCAGTTGATTTAGCTCCTCCTCCCGTTTCTAAAGGTCCAGTCACACCACTTTTGGAGCCTATATTAGCTGTCTTAGAGCCTCCGTTGGCATATGCAGTTGTTTCCACTGATAAGGTTAGCAAACCGTTCGGTTTTCAATATTTAGATATCTACCTGATGCTGTGATCCCCTTTGGCGTGACAGCTCCATTTGCAGCACTGCAATAAAGCCCAAACACAGCCAGAGCACTAGTCACATCCTCGCTCGCAGTAGTACTACAAGACTCCCTCACATCACTTATGATTGCAGTCGAGACCGAAGCCGAGTTCGCATCTTTTGCACAAGCGCATGATGCAAGCGCAAGCGGATTGTTTGGACAGTTACTGTATGTTAGAGAATACTGAGCTTGATAATAAACAGCACTTTTTGCGCATCTGTTAAAGGTCAGCAAACAGATTCTTATTCTAGGGGAGCTTAGGGACAAGGAAGTTGGCTTCACGTGCGTATTTGCTGTGCAAAGGACTCCCTCCACCCTTCACTCCGATTAAGAATCGGAGGCCAGACTTACGGAGCAAGTGATGAATATTCCACCATATCCGTGATATAATAAGATATGGATCCTGCCAAAGGGGTCGGAGTTGGGAAATTGCTTGTTCCGTTATTAAGGCCGCAGTATCCAGCAAACACAGCATGAGCAGATGCCACATCTTGTGAATGAGTCGTGCCGCAAGAGGAGAAGACCGATTTGTTGATATCGCCACTAATAAGAAGCGAGTTCTGATTCTTCAAACAAGCGCACGAAACCAACGCCGATGCTGCTCCAGGACATTTGCTGTAGGTCATTGATCCGATAACATATCGTAACGCATTAGAAGCACAAGGACCTAGATCCGAGTATGCTGGTAGATCGGTAATATATTGAGAAACTCCATTCGTAATTGGAGGAAAGGGATTTGCATTGGGGGATTGGGTGCAGTAGTTTTTGAGAATAGCGGCCGCGCTGGAGACATCCTCGCTGGCTGTAGCTCCACAACTGGAGAGAACATTGCTCGATATCTCTGCTGACACTGCCACGGAGTTTTGATCTTTTGTGCAAACACAGGATGCTAATGCAGTCACATCTTGAGCACATTGTTTGTAGGTCAGACTGTTAATGGCATAGGTGACTGCGGAGGCAGCGCAAGGTGCAAGCCGAGTAAAGGCCGGAAGGTCTGTAACATATACAATCTGGGCAAAGGCCAAATCCACCAGAAGGAAGACAAGACACCACCTGAGGTTCTCCATGGTTATACTCTTTGAGAGACGAGCAGGAAGGAAAAGAAGAGCACACCACGAATGAAATTAGAAAGAACCCCACGACACCCTTTCAGCCAAACTCCCACCTGGGCTGGGACAGACCATGCCAAGAATTTCTATAAACGGCATGCTTCAAAGTTCCGTGACCAAACCAGATCTGGGTAGACAGAAAACTACAGAGATCATGTCGAGTAAGTCGGAACGCAATTGTACCGCCATCACGGGTGGTCACCTGACTATCCGTGTTCAATCCAGTAAGGTTATTGGCACGATATGGCGATCATCAGGGTCCTGACCGATAGATTCAAGGGGCAGCAGTGAAATATCCTCCATTTAAAATTGAATAGTTCAGCCCTAAATATGTGCCAAGCTGAAGATCTCGATTATTGGCTGTTATGGCCAGACCCAAGGTAGGAGGCGTTAAGCTGAAAAGTTAGCCCGAAGCCGTGCAGCATAGAATCGTTTTGATGAAATGAAGGGGTTGGGTGTGTTTCAGACATTTCGAACCAGTCTGAAGCCAGTGAGCTAATTCACCGGAACACATGTACTCTGATAGTTAGAAAACATGTGGTAAAGAATGGAAGAAGTTGAAGGAGGGGAAGACTAACCATAACCTTAAATTAAGCGAAAATCTTCAACCCTAATTAAACTTAATTACAACGTATAAGCTTTCAAGCATGGATAACGCTCAGGTACATTCGGCCAATTGATTCTATTGATGGGGATCTAGAGTTTTGAGATAGGACAGTACTCTGTGCATGCACCAGCAATGCACCAGCAACTTTCTCTTCCCTAGACAGTTAAGACATCCAGTTTTCTTCCATCCTTCGAGTGTTAGATGGCATTTTCTGTAGTACATGTACAGTGTAGCTTCTCTTTATGAAACGCTCATTTACACACCTCGTCGAACATAGAATATCACCAAGTTACGGGTTAAGAAATAGGATCATGGGACAGAATTCCTTCGCAGGGAACGATGCCTCCGTCAGTTCAACTTTCCCCAGATATGTCCGGCACCAGGAGCACACTCTTTATCGCCCATCTCCGGTGCAACAAGCATAAACATTGCATGCAGTGTCGACGTAGTTGGAAGAGTTATTCACAAAAATTTAGACTCGTTTATGATTTAACAAGGAATCGCGCTTAAAACAGCGGGACTACCAAAATGTAGCGATGTATCGGATTCTTGTGTTCTTGCTATTGTCGTTGAAAATCTCATCGAGACAAGTAGCAGCTCACTGAACAAGAGACTCGAGACAATCCGTTGAGATGGGGAAGGAAAAACGGGAGGCAACGCATTTCTTTAAGTGCCAAACATGCTGAGTCTTGATCCCAATTCCATAGAGGCTAGAAGGAGTAGCGTTGCAAATCTCGACGTACATGTTATCTTCAAGGAGATATCTAAACTGGCCTATTCTTTAAGAGTAAAGTTGCTGGTAAGAACCCAGATGGCTTCGTTGAAAGGAGGGCTTTTGATTAACAAGCCTTAGTCTGAGGGTTCTTTAAAATCTTCCAACTAAATAGCAAAGTGAACGATACCCTCCACCAGTTCAAGGGACGTCGAAAAGTCACATTGTATTCAGTAATCTAGTGGAAAACATAAAGTTTTCTGCTGAACGCGTATCTGTATAATTATCATAAAGCAGAAATATCATAGCACAAACAAATGTAAACCATAGTCCAGAGCCCAAACTGAGTGACCAGAGATCCGGCATTTGGCGTAGCGTAGCGTCACGGTAGTGCTAATGGAAGGAGATGAAATTGACAACGGGCATTAGAGGACGAATCGAATTGATGTCGATGTAAAAAGAAAATCTGAATAAGGGTGTTTTCTATAGACACTCTCCGAAACAGGCTGATCTTGAGTTTTTTGCCACTTTTTCTCGGATGTTAGAAGGGGGCATTTCTATAACAGTAATAATAGTTCCCTTTTTTGGTTGATGAGAGAATGTGGGTCTGACCTTCTTAGTCCTGGTCTTGTTAACAAATATGTTGATCCGAACCGCTTTTGATTATTTGTTGTATGAGGACTTTGGCCTTCCTTGCGTCTACGGACAAACAATTGTACTCAAAACGAAGGGGATAGCAGGGTCGTGTGCGGTGGCTGAGGATTTTCCCATTGCATAGAACCGCATCTAAAGCTCGCAAATACGCTGTGAATGATTTATAGGCCAGTGCTGATTAGGAGTTGATACTTGTGTCTCCACAGTGCTAGATTGGATGGAACTAGAAGAACTTTGCAAGGCTTGAAGTGTCAAACTGGTTGTAATAGCAAGAAACCATAAATCTCGGCGTCATAAAAAATTGGCCCCTCATCGTTGACTCATGGAACTGACGGAGGGAATGTTGATAGTCCAAGTTAAGTATAGGCTTTAGGACTCATTCTTACTCTAACAGCTCAGATCCATCTGAGAGCCCACTTGAGCCCTTGACCACAAACACAATTCCGCCCAAGTGGCAAACAAAGCCTAATCTCAAGTTCCCACCCAAACGCCATACTCCCATTGCCATCGTTTATATTGTTTAGTATCATGCTTCTTGTCCCTCCACAACGCTAGCCTTAACGATCTTCACCTCATCTGTTGGTCTATCCTCTGCCCCTGTCTTCACCAAACCCATCCTCTTCACAATATTCATGCCCCTCGAAACCCGTCCAAATATCGTGTGTTTTCCATCCAGCCACGGTGTTGGCGCCAACGTTATAAAAAACTGACTCCCATTCGTATTTGGTCCACTGTTGGCCATGCTCAAGATCCCCGCTCCTGTGTGCTTCAACAGAGGGGATATCTCGTCCTCGAATTTCTCCCCGTATATGCTGGTACCGCCCCGACCGGTACCGGTTGGATCGCCGGTTTGAAGCATGAAGTTGGGAATTATGCGATGGAAGATTATGCTGTCGTAGTACCCACGCTCGGCGAGGGTTTTAAAGTTCTTGCAGGTCTTGGAAGATTAGCCAGGAAAGAAGATCTGGGATGAGGCACGTACTTTTGGGGCGTGTTCATGATAGAGCTCTACCGTAATTGTACCCTAGAATACGTATTAGATTATGGCATTGGGTATATAATCATAGTCTCCTTACCATAGTGGTCTGGAGGGATACTTCAGTCGCCATGTTTAGCTTATACCTGCTTGGCGTTGTTTTCGGTGGTGAGTGAGTTTGTCAATCGGCTTAATGGGACTTCTTATTGCTGATATAGCTAGAAGTTTGGCAATTTTACAGAATAATGTGGACTGGAGTTCTCTGAAAGAAGGTTGAAGTTATTTGAACAAGGCTGAATTTCCCCACAAATATTTATTTTATGCCGAGCCTTGCTTGTGAACCCCTGTTGCTACAATAACAAGCCTTCCCTTCACCAGATCGTTACAGCCAACCTGTCCAGCTTCATTATTTAAATTAGAAGTTTGTCTCTAGAGTATATCCGCCTAAATCATTGAACGCTAAATAGGAGGCCGATTCGATAATTGCTACAGGATCATCCGTTTATATCAAACACGTGTCCCCTCGGATACTCCAGTACCAGTACCAGATAGGTAGGTAGGTACTGATGTCTTCAAGGTTCACAAGTAGCAATGGTTAATCATTCACACCTCTTACCTTGTGACTCTGTGCTTTTTCTGAGAAACTTATACTGATACTGGGCACAGGAAATTTGCAATGGACAAAATTCTGGGCTCCTTCCAAGGAGATAGTCCATCATTGCAGCTAATAGGGAAATGGGGATACTACCTATATTCTAAGAAAGCTCTTGCTTCGATGTATCTACACCTTATACTAGCAGCCTTGCTACCCATATACGCCGGTTCTCATGCCTCCCTGCGATGTCCACCTTCCGCTGCTCCCCCAACGGAAGATGAAAACGGCGAGGAGATCGAAGTTGCGCCTCCAGTTGAAGGTCTTCAGCCATCCGATGCCATTGTATTCCCAGTTCTTGCTGGAACTGTGTTGGCTGGGCTGTACTACATCATCAAGTGGCTTGAGGATCCAGCTGTAAGTAGCTTGGCTTCTATACTCTCCATTCACGTTATAGCTTGAATCTATCTCCCCCAATCTTCTATATTATCATATGAGTGGCAGCTGACTCCATACAGCTGCTCAATAAAATCCTAGGCTACTACTTCTCGGCAATTGGCACCTTTGGCGTTGGTACTTTCGCCGGAGACGCTCTCAATGTCATGCTTTCCCTCGTATACCCCCCAGCTCGTTCCTTCATCACCCAGTCCCTCTCGCTGACCCTCTACGTCCATCGCTTGATCTCCCTCAAACAACGCATACACTTCCAAGCCATCATTGGGCTCTTCTTGGGTATTCTCGCCATCCTAGGCTACAACCTGTATGCTCGCCCCTGGTGGCTTACTAATCTGATCGCTTGGGGATTTTGTTATGGGACGTTGCAGTTGATGAGTCCAACGACTTTCTGGACTGGCAGTCTGGTTTTGGGTGGCCTGTTCTTCTACGATATTACCATGGTGTTCTATACCCCGCTTATGGTCACGGTTGCAACGAGCTTGGATGTTCCGATTAAGCTTGTCTTCCCCGGTCCTGGGCGAGGAAGTATGTTGGGATTGGGCGACGTGGTGCTGCCAGGTATCATGATGGCCCTCGCCTTGAGGTTTGATCTTTACCTGCACTATCTTCGTAAACCATCTACGACAGATGGAGAGGGAAAAATTGTCCGACCAGCATATGTCGAAGCTACAGGTGCTTGGGGAGATTTGCTCTCTGCACGCATTCCTACACTTGCAAGCGGTGCCTCATTCAAGAAGACATATTTCACAGCTAGCATGGTACGTACAGTTTCCTAGCCGTCATCCTACAGCCAAGAATGCAATTAACAAATGCTCCAGATTGGCTATGTAATCGGCATGATAACGACTCTGGTAGTCCTCAATATCTACAAACATGGCCAGCCCGCCCTCCTCTACCTCGTTCCCGGCGTCCTAATTGCTCTTTGGGGGACTGCTTTCGCGAAAGGTGATTTAGCACTTATGTGGGGATATACGGAAGATGGAAGTCTAGCCGAGGGTGGTCCAGAAACTGGCGCTGGGCTCACAGAGGAGGAGAAGAAAGCGAAAAGCGAAGAAGTGGAGGCTAAGCAGAAGGAGAAAGCAAAAGAGAGAGAGAAGGAGCATGCTAAACATGTTATTCTGTTTTCATTGGAACAGCCTGGCAGGGGAACGATGGGACATGCTGCGACGAAAACAGAGTGATAAAACCTTCATAGTTAGATCATGATAAGAAATCCAGTCATATTTATACTGTACTGAGTAGGGCCATCCTTTTGCATTTAATGGCAAATGGCAAAAGTAAATGCCCCTTTACAGCCAACTCATTTTGCGGCTCTTTGCCTTATGAGTTAAATACAATGGCCAATGTATTCACTTGAAATAGGGAGCTATGGTCCTATATAAGCCGCAAAGAAAACTAGGAAGAAAAAACTAAAGCAGACTGATGTGGATTCATGATTCGTAGTTCTATTAAAGTGACGGCAAATCAATTTCTAGAAACTATATCTCGGGACTGCTTTGTTGTAACACAAAAAATCAATTATGTAGTCATCTCTGACGGCGCAAATATTGTCTATTATTTCTATCAACACAAAAGCTGTCCAACATGCTAATCTTTGGCGCTTAAACTCCAATGAACCGGGACCCCCTTTTTAAGTACCCTGTGTTCAAGTCTAATATTGTGCAGAACCTTTTATCTAAATATGCGCATCTCCCATTCTACCAGGCCAGCCGGACTTACATCTGTACGTACAGTGGCTGGTTTAAGTACTGAATGCCGCAGCCGGGTATTGTCTTTTTTTCTTCCCAGGTTTGCCTTCTACACCACTTCTTGAAGAACTTCTCGATGACGCAGCACTCACACCCGAGCTTCCACCTGGGGTCTTCGGATCCTGAGGCTTTAGTAATGGGTTCCGGAGTACATCCTGTGGTAGGTCATTCCATTCCATGTCTGGTCTACGGTCCTGGAATGACTTTGAATGCACTATAACTCCCGGTCTCTCGTTTTGTATTTCTAAAACAGGCTCTATTTTAGAAGAAACGTCAGGTGTTGGTAATGACAGAATATGGTCCGAAGGGTTGAGTCTCCTTCTTAATACCCACGCAGTATCCGGTTTCAATCGTCTATAGTATCCAGGCAAAGAATGTTCATCCCGTTTGAATCCCCTTGCAGAATACCATTTTAGGCCCTCTTCGTTGCTTGTCCACACATGCGCGTATAGCTCTCGTATATGCAAGTCGTTTTGTTCTGTTGCCGCAGCTATTACTGTTTGCAGAGCAGCTGTTGCTAGTCCTTTCTGACGGTATGGAGAAAGAAGTGCCAGAGACTGTAGATATATGTCATGGCTTCCAGAGATTGATATCTGTTTGCCAGGGTCGGAATTGTGTTCCAGCGAAGGATCAATACGACAGACGAGTCCTCCGATGACTTTGGTTTCCAGAGTCGTGGGGTCGGTCCAGAGAATCGCCCGCGAGAAATGTGCGGGAGCTGGCGCAAGTATATTGTTGTAGAAGCTATCCGGGTAGTTTATTTCCAGCAGTAGAGAATTTATGCGCCGTAGTGGTTGAATATGTTCTTGTTGTATCGGTACAACGGCTGCTTGTGGAGGTAGTATAATAGAGGGGTTTGGTGGGGCAGTCAATGAAATATTCGATGCAGGTTTGGGAGTAGGGTTCAATATAACGCTCGAGGTAGCATCTGAAGGCTGCGGTGACACGGGGATTTGTGCATTCGGAGAAACTGGCGGTGCTGCGTACTGAGGGGTTCGAGGCTGGAAGAAAGACCGGATAGAGGGTTGCCCTGGACGAATAGTAGGGGACTTGGTGGAAGAAGAGTCCATCATTGCTCTGCCGGGGTTATTATAGGTATGTAACAAAGTAAAAAGAACTACTTCTGAGTCAGAAATGAAGCTATTCGCGGTACCTTTTCTAGCAGCCTTCCCCACCAACCTCGCGTTCCACCCCAGGACAAGTGCTGTATGGGGATGTTGTTCAGGGCGGTGTCAGCTCTATATAGGAAGGTGGGCTAATCCCAATCCCGGATTCTGCCAGACCCACCATGGACCCACCGCGGTCTGAGCTGTAATTGAATTGTGTATTGTAGCTCGCATGAGAATAGCAAGCCGACAATAGCAAGCATGATTATATTGTTAAAAATCCGATAATTGCTCGACATTAATTGCGAGCCCTCACTTGAAGCTTTGATCACACTTGCACATCTTTGCAACCACTTCCAACGACTATCCCTCAACACCCTAGATCCGCAGATCACATCACTCACTCAGCCTGGTCTTGAAGGCATAATTCAAGATGTCGGACGACAGCGCCTTCCAACCGGCAGGCATTGTCATTGCTACTGGTGATGGACCTTCTTCATCAATGCAGCAATTGGTACCTTTTCCCTTTTTTAACTTGTGATGAGTTCGTGGGCTGGGAAGTACACTACTAACTGCATCGCGTAGACAATCGCTGTACTTGACGATGTCTTTTACAACATCATCCACGACATATGCCTCAAAACCCACCGGGAGGAGAAGATTGCCCGTGCCAATTCGGCTGCAATTGCAGTAGAGGCGAAGGCAAAAACTCTGGCAATGCTCACTCCTGACGAGGACTCGGATACTGGAGAACCACGGCCCGTGAAGACAGAAGCAGCAGCAGTCGCCAACGGCGAAACAACTCTGCTGAAGAACCCTCTACAATCTACAACCGATATTCTCTGTCCGAAGTGCGGTCTGCCGCGTCTTCTATACCCAATCGATGGTAAAGGAGCAAGGAAACCAGACCACCCTCTTGACCACTACTGCAAAGCACGTCCATTTATCGACAAGCCTGATCATGATATCTACGGTCAAACGTTCAAGCCCGAGGGCCCTGGTAGAGGAAAGAGAAAGGCGGATATGGTGGAGACGAAGGTCTACAAGGAGGATGCGAATACAACACCTCCCCCGGATGCCCCTCGGCAAAACATCCCATTCCCGCACGCCAAATGCCAAAATTGCAACAGCCATATCCCAATCCGGAGAATGAACCGACACATGATGCGGTGTATTGGAGGTGGAGGTCGTGGCGCTGCTAAAAACGCAAATATGCAACTCCAAAATGGAAATAGTAATGGAAGCCGAGGTGGAAGTCAAGCCGGAAGTCGAAATGGCACTCCAGTGCCTGGATCCCAGAACAACGGCCGAGGAAGTCCTACCAAACGCTCTATTGAAGATGACGATGATTCCGAATCCCCGGTCAAAAAGAAGAAGACGATAAAGAAGACGGCGGCGACAAAACTCAAGGCCCCCAAGATGATGAAGTCGTCCAGTCAGCATTCGGCGTCAAAACTGAGTTTCGAAAGCAGAGCTCCGAACTCAGATGATGATGATGGAGATAATGATGATGATGGGGATGGGGAATACGGTAGTACCATCGCCGTGGAGCCCAAGAAGAAGCCAATAAAGAAGATAACCATCAAAAAGAAACCGACAACCGATGCCTTAGGTATTATCAAGAAGTCCAAGTGGAAATACGGTACGGGAACCAAGCCTAACTTACCTCCTCTTCCTCCAGATGTGGCGAAATTCAAGAAGAATGGGAAGGGTGACGGTGATGGCAACTCTCCGGACTCTAGCCGTACGATGAGTTCGTCGCCAGTGGACTGACAGAAAGGCGGTTTGTATTAGGATTTGCATCGGAGCGATGAGCATGGGATGGCGTTGGGCTGGGCTTCGACTTGCCTGGAAAGGGATAGGAAAGTCATACGTAGGCGTCTTAAGGCTGTGTAAATAATCTAGATACATGGAGTCGTACGTCTAGCATCTTCAAATGTGTCTACTGCAGCTGTTCTAAGTGAGTATCAACCTAACCCATAAGCAGTGCTCTTAGGCATGAGATCATTTGTTGCAACGATCTCGCAGCCAAGAGCATCTCAGAGGATCATCTAGCCGCTGTTTGTAGGCATGGTGTCAACTTTTGGATAATTGCCATACTCCGTATTTCTAACCTTTGCACTTGATTTTCTTGGAGGGAGGAGCATTCGAAATTTTTGAATAAGGTACCAGCCTGCAGTTATATTACACGAGCTATATTTATTATATACCTCGCATAACCCATAATCTATGGGTGGCTGCTTCATTTTCTGACAAAGACTGTTTCAAACTTCCCTTGTGATATATCAAAGAACAAAAGGCACACATTAATGTTCTCCATATCACTTAACCCGTTCAGGGTGAGCGAACAACACTCTGAAAACAAACGATTGTCTCACAGTTCCAAATTGCAATAAGTAATACGTGTAATTATTAAGGGTTACAGCTCGAGATCATCCAATATTGCTGCCAGTTCTTTGGAGCTGTCACAGGCAGCCTGAATTCACAAACCCCATAGACAAAGGTGTATTCCAAGCACGTTGAGGTCGATTTACTTTTCACTTTCTCCTGGATAGCAAGAACAAGGCGGACATGAGTAGATGGACCGTCTCACCGCTTCGTGTTAGTTCTTCAGTTTACCTCCTTCCACCTTACCAGACACAAAATTCTAGTTATGCATGCTTTTATTGTTTTTATTTTATATGTTTGGAAGGAGAAACCTTCGTGCGGTCTGCTAATTTATGGCCTGAGAGGTTTATGGAGTTGCTTATACACTCCCCTAGTATGATTCTAGTTATTATGAAATGGGAGGCCCTTCAAATTAGCTGTAGCTGAGCTGTTGGCAGGTCCTGAAAGTTCACTATATCCCGGAATGTTTGAATAGCTTCCAATACCGTATGAAGCGGCTGCAGGCAGCTTATCTTTCCCATCATGCTTGTAGTCGTCCAGACTTAGATATTTCTTGCCAATTTCGTAGGAAGGCATTCTTGCCAATTTGTACTTGTCGCCAACTATCTTTAAAGCAACCAACCTGGTTGGTGGTAAGGCCGAGATCTCTTCACTCATATCATCATTTCCAGGGGTATCCGCAACCACTGAAACTCTATCAAAGTTTTCGTCATACATGCCAGGCCACAGGAATTGAGGAATAGAGATAGTTATTTGAAGGCGATGCCCCAGCCACTTCCACCATTCAATACAATGATTCTCAAAATCTTTTCTATGAGCCTTCTTTCTTGCATCGGAGGTCTTTTGGGGATAGCATGTCTGTTGTACAGGAGTCGGGGAATCGATCAAGAAGTATAGGGTTTTCAGACCGGTAAAAGTCGCTATGTAACCAAGGTTCAGATTTTCCAGAGTTCCAACTGCCAAACTCTTCAAATTTCGATGAAAAGGTCGATTAGCAGCTGGGAATAAGCCGCTGTCCAATTGAAGAGCTATCTTTCCCTGAAGTGTCAGATTCCGATTATATACATCGGTGTATCTCGATCCCCAGCAGAATGAGGCCAGTCCATTGGTATTATCTATTCTCAGACAATCTGTGGAGAATCTAAATCGAGTATTATTGTACTCGTCAGGGCATGACTTTGGCCACAGCACGTCGATATCCTTCAAGAGTGTAATATTGCCATGAGCAAGTTCAAGTAATCTTTTCAAGTTTGCGGAATTTACTGTACTCACAGTCTCCATACTCGTGGTTCTGCAATTCTCGGAAGCATGCTCAACATCAACTGCAGACCGTCTGGGAAGCATAGCTGCAGGCATACCAACGTCCGCAGCATTCTCAAAAGAACTAATATGAATCACCTGCCTGCCAACAACCTCTTTTAGAATTTGCCAGCGTATCTCTGTAGGTAAAGTGCTTAGTAAGTGCGCGAGTTGTTGTTCCATATTTATCGTACGCTGATGTTCTCTTCCGGTTCTCTATTGTTTGTAGGCTAGCGTGTAAAAGACGGTAATATTCAGTTCGGATCTGGTGAAGACAAAGAAGCTTGTAGGCATGAATAAGTATTTAAAAAGAAGTTTGTTTATTGTTCATTGATAAGATCAATGTCCATTCAATTTAATCTAGATCATTACAGAATTGAGCACGGCTTTACATGCATGATTACGCTTCTCCACCTTGTTGTAGTTGCTCTAACTAGATGGGTTTACCAAGGAAGCACATCCCTTTAAGACTACAGTCCCTAATTATTATCTCAACTCAAAATTTACTGCCTGAGAAAGAGAACAAAATTAGATCAGTAGCGTCATCAGTCTCAGATACGGGAACTTACTAACAGAGCCCATGAAGCTTCGGGCTGTCTTTTGTCTGGTCCGCAATCAATACTGTATATAATAAGATTGGGACATCTTAGCTTGATTTATGCTTGCATTCACCGTAACTGATACATATTAGAGGGACAGTACTTAAAAATAGCACGGCTAACAACAAAACCCCTAGGTGGTACTAATACATGAGGAGATTCTAGACTGAAACTAGTTAGCTGAAATCAGGCACAATTTCAATGGTAACTTTTATAGTCCAATCATGGATGTCATGAAGAAGAAATCAAAGTACCAGAAGAGATAATTAAACCTCGTCTCTGTTCACCCGCCCGATCATCCTTCCTCGCTAAATATTCACCACAATACCATTAATTAGCACTCAATCTGATTTTAATATAGCTAAGTTGAGGTGGAAAACCAGATGGGGTTCGATCGGACTGCACTCACACCCCTTCACTCAAAATATATAGTTGTCCAAATAGGCAGACGAAGGATACCAGAGAAATTCTTGCGTTTATTTGAATAGGTGCTTACACCGCTGGTTACAAGTTTGAGTAAGGTTTAACTGAAATTGATGTTGCTTTTCATAACGTATCCTCTCCTTCGTGCTCTTCTTTCTGAACTGCCCTTGACTCTGTATCATGATCTTGCTACAATTGAGGTCTGCCTGACGACTTGCCGGTAATTGTTGCAGCTTCCAAGCGGCAGAGTACAACATAAGTTGATTCAAAATACTCAGGGCAAAAACTTCCTCGCCAAAGAGTTTCGAGTGTAGCGTACAGTCCTTCCAATCACCTCGTTAACTTGTATTCAAGCTATGTCGCTAATGCATCGCAGCCAGGATCACTTTCAACTTTACGGTGCTTGCCAGTGACTTCTAATTATAGATATATCCTATGATACTGTCACTGCTGTGCTGCATGATAAGCACATAAGCTTGGATGGCTACATTAGCTTCTGCCGGATAATATTCGGCCCGAATTATGACCTTAGCCGCCCCTTTACTTTACCGAGCATGTGACTTTCAATTTCCGACCTCACTTTATTCAAGAGCACTTCATCCATGATATGCACAGCTGAAGTAGTAAATAAATTCAATACTCGTTCAAATAAACATAGCAATCAAGCTTCTCATTTATGCATGATTTGAACAAGTTGCACACTCTCGTGCAAAAATAATCATCGACATTTGGTTTACCATTTTAAATTGACCCTTCGAACTAGAAAAAGCACGTACTAATGCCACAATCCCAGTACTACTATTCCTTTCTTCAAAATTCATGACCTTTCCTTCAACAACTCCTCAGTCCTAATTCTCATACCAGTAAAGAAAGCCAAGTAGTTGTCCATATATCTGAAGTATGCTTCCTGGGTAGTGACATTTTCAGGGTGTAGGACATGAACGGAAACCTGGAAAAGTAAGCAAATGTCGGATTGATTAACGAATATTGTTTTCTTACCTCGAACTTGTGGATACGGTACTCAAAGAAGCCAAATAGGTAGCGGTTCAGAATGTTGGGGAATTGATGGAAGAATGCAAAGGCACTATCTTCTGCGAATTCTTCACCCATATCATGTGCTGCAAAAGTGTTTGGAGAGTAACGAATTATGATTGCGATCAAGCGTGCGTACTCTTCTTCCTATAACATGGTTAGATTGCGCGCCAGTAAAGTGCTAAAAACTGTCATACTTCCGTGCGACGAGAAGGACCAACAACCGCTGTAGGTGCAAGTTGAGCAAGACTGTTAGCTGCGCTAGAGGCCATTGTTGATAGTTTTCGTTGCTGATCGTAGATATCGGGGTTAGATTTATGGATTGGTGTAATTAAACTGCAGTTAGCGGCGCAATCGAGGCCAGTTGTAAGCCTTCAGCAAAATACATTCGCGTCAACCATACCTCACAGCGCGTTTTTCTGCCAAGGCTGTTTTATATTGTTGCGTAGATATTCGCTAGCGTCTTTCGGCTTTGGCGAAGTTGAGCCTGGAGCTACTCTAGACATTGGGAATACATCGGAATCTGGCTAGCGGCTAATCACTACCTGTCAGAACATTCTGAGTAGATCAATCTTGGTATGTCTTTTCTTCGAACCCTAGGAATGTATTGATTTATCAACAGTCTCATATTGACGCCCTCAACTCTTACCATGTCAAGCAAGAGGGTTTCTTTCGCCTCGCAGCCTTCTGGTGAGACCAACGGATCCCAGAATGGAGTAAGGAGAGCTTACACCAATCCTTCGAGACAATCATCTTCCGAGCTGTCTGTATCCGATAATGTTAATGGTGCCCAAAACAGTTTCCATCGATTCTCATACCATACCGGACAATCGATACCAGCAATCTGTCCATTCAGCGAGAATAATGGCTTTCAGTACGGAACGAAGAAAAAAGATAGTGGAAAGCAAATACCAGCTTTGGGTCCTTTACGTGTGGTAAATGGCACCGAAGAAGAGATGATTAAAACCACGCAAAACGTTCCTGGACACCGTGCCCGTATTTATCTGGAAGCCATCAATAGTCCTCGAATAGTAGATGAAATCTTACCCATTTTTGGCCCACAGGAAATCTACACTCCATTTCAGTACTATGACGAAAAAATCCCGGTAGATAGTGAGTGTCTCCCTGACAAAACTCCCGATGTGCCTTCTACAGCCTACGATCTGGCCACCACAGAGACAGATGAGGAATATAAGGAGCCCCAATTTGGAAATCCTATTGTGCTCAAGGTTCATAACCCAGGTAAGATGCATATCATTCATTACAGGAGGATGGGGTGGATACTTCCTTGTAATTAGGAGGCTGCTGCAGTAGTTAAGCTGTCTAATCAGCTATCATTTGCGTTTCTTAAAGATGGACACCTTCCTATGACCTCCATTAACGAGATTTTCCACAGTCAAACGTGACCTCGGTCCTCTTATTCTGATCTATAACATCCAGCTCAAGAAATTCTATAAAGATCACCAAAAGACTAAAGTCAAACAAGACCTCAAAAAGACTCCACTCATGGAGCTTCACTACAGGAATCCGCCCCTACTTGTCGATGGCCGCATGCAAATGATCGAAATCGAAAAATGGGAGAAGAGACTCACATTCTTCTGGCGCAAGCCAACCCCGGAACACCGTCGCAAAGGATCAGTCGTCATGAAGGAGACGGTCACATTGCCTGCTTGGGTCTGGATCCAGCGCAACTTTGCAGGCATGTATAAGGAGTTGTGGATTGAGAGGCGTCGACACATTTGGAAGACAGATAAGGACTTGCAGAGCTGCAGGATTCTGGAGCCAGATGATGATTTCGATGAGGAGGAGAGGGATTTTATTGATGCGGGGCGAATTAGGAATGCAGAAGAGAGATATGCGTATTTTGGTGATGTTTGAGGATGATCGGGATGGTTGGGTTGTGTTTGATTATTTGATATAGTAGCATACTCTTCTGCTTCTGATATGATAATTATGAGTCAGATTGGAGCTGTGCCATCATTAACTTGGGTGAGCTGGAGCCCATCTGAGAAATGATCGAATTGTGTTCCGACTTGTCCCACTTATCCACAACTCATTTATTAGAGCCTAGCTTAGCCCAGGTCACCCGTCTTTACAGGTAGCAAGAATTGAAAGCACTTGTACATATGAAGCCACTCATGGTTTAAGAGACAGTTCTTCTATTTGTAACCTTCTACTTATCAAGGGCGACCAGAGATCAGGACTGGATTTTGAAGCTTATTGTTTCAATGCATCAATTTCACAAAGCTTTGCAATCTAATGACAGATTAAATATCGGTGTATAACAAAGTTTTCAAACAGCACATTATGAAAATCAATTCAGGCTGGGTAATATAATGAAAACTATTGAAGCGATGTCTATAACTCCCTGAAGGTAGGATGAGACTCGATGATACACAGATAGCATCCCAAGTCTCTCTCCTCTCTCACCAACTCTTGATAGAAGGCTTAGGAGATTTATTGGGGCAAATCCGTTAGATAAATAGTCTCGCTCATGAAACACTGCTTCTTATCCCTTTTCGTATATATTTCCTTGAAGCGTACGGAAACATTCTATAACTGACAACCTGCAGCTTCGCTACGGGTAACTTCGAGTCTTTCTTCTCCCATCTACACTAGATCGAAACAGACTTGAGAAAAAAGCTCATCTTACGAGCAAAGTGACTATAGACTGCATCATAACCCCATCATATACGTACCCACGTGACAGGTCATTACCTGCCTATGCAATATTTTGTGAGAAGTGCAATCATACGAGAGGAATGACGAGCTCAGAGCTCTAAAAATACTGAGAATAAATTGATACCTTCCAGAGTATTATGCTACCAAGCTAAAACATCAAACTTGTCGTGTCTATATGTCCTAGCGTGGAAGAAATAAACACAGGGAGCCGTCCTGCAGCCAAAAGACGAAGATTAACTTGTATCCAATGATAATTACTAGGAAATACATGCAAATGCTCCAATGTGAGAACTGAGTTTGGAGAAACTGGTAGCTGAGCTAAAATTGAGCCAAGGCGTTACCATTCGCCTCGATACTAAGACTTTTGGGAAGTGCTCCGTACGTTAATTAGCTCCGTGATCTATATGGATGAAACAACACTCAATGGCAGCAAACGTATGTGTTCACAACGAATCACCCCCATAGGATCGCAGGATAAAACCATGCAGGTGAAGTCCAGGTCAACCAACTAGCTATCCATAGATACCCAATAACCTTCTTCCATCTCTCCAGGGATGCTTCCTTCTTGTTATCTTCCTTGGGAGTTTCTATGACTCGAAAGATAGCTTGGACTGTGTCTTCGAGCATAATTCCAAGAGTCTGTATACAGAAGAAATAGATTGTACCTGATTGTCGCCAGGGCATGCCTTGACAAGCATCAGCAGCCCAGTGCATGCATGCTGAACATGTAAAAGTAGCGAATATGAATAAGTATCTCGCAATTAATGACCCTTTACGTAGTCGAAGTAGAACATAGGTAAAGAAGTACCCAGGGCCACCGAACCGTTGTCGATTGAGTTGATGCCAAAAATTCCTAGCCGTGTTAGCGAACCTTCGGTGAGTTAGGAATTGATGCTTACCCCCAAAATCTTCTAATCGAATAACACTCATTTAGTTTGCCAAATAAAGGGGGCCAGCTCTTCGGTTCGCTTAGTCCAAAGCTAACAGAAATGAGCGCCAAAGTCTTATAAAATGTCTGAACCGCGAGATAGATCATCGACCAGCATGTAACAGAGGTAATGAATCTCAGGCTCACTTCCTTGGCAGAGACATGTCGTAGGCGGGCAAAAATTGGCACTTGTTGCCATGCAAAATCGGCCTCGTTCTGTGATGGCTTTATTGAGGTAAGACTGGCAAGTGCGAGGAAAACATAACCAATCAACATCTTCCATCCAGTACTAATCAGGAAGCTACTTCTCGATGGCACAAATCGAGGGTTGCTAGAGTCAAAGACCGGGACATTTTTTACTTCCCAGGGTGTTCCTGTTAGACGACATGCGTAGGTTGTATAAAGTCCAAATCGAATGCGCGCCCAGAAAGACCCAGTCCCCCCCTCAGTTGTCTGACTTGAATTTACATTATGTAATCCCGAGTGGCTTGATGTCGGACCCTGGGTTTCAAAACTCCATCGACTCAGAACGGAACCTTCAAGGTATTGGGGTAACATGGTGGTAGTATTCATATTGAGTACCACCGTTGAGAAGCCATCACTTGCCGTTCGATTTAGAGGAATAGTCGTCCATGTTAGGTATCCAATGACTGGAAGAAGTCCCAAGCGGAGAATCGAGTTTGCAGACGTGAAGGCTGGGGTTAGGACAACTATGCTAAGTATGATTCCATTGAGGATGTACGGATTGTCTGACAATTGAGAGAGGGTAGGTAGCTCGATCATATTGAATTGTGTACAATGAATCAGAAATTGCGAGCTGTGAGGGAAATCGCCTGAAATAAGGCATCATTCAGCCTTCTAAGTTTCACTGGTGGAAATTAAAATGATGGCAAATGAAAGTTTGTGTAACGTTTGGAGTTGACAGCGCTACATAAAAAGAAATTAATCTTTATCTTTTGGGTTTTGTATTTAGTGAGCACCATCTGTCTTCCAAACTTCTTTATTAAAAAGGATTTGTTAAGAAGGAATTCGAATGTGAACTTTCTGCCAGCAGCGTTTACTATATTGACTATCACCACAACCCGTCCTGGGGAATTTAGGGGGGGTTCCCATTATGCTCTCAACCGAAGTGTATGGACAATGCTCCAACAGCTCACCAAAAAGTATATGTACGACTCTAATTAACATGCGTAGGAGCCTACCATGTGCCTCTTTCACCCCTTGTCAGCCTTAACTGTGTTTCATTTGTGGTACCCTCTCATGAGCTCCGCGAGCTCCGCAAACCCAGATTGAAGACTTCTCCCGTCCATTCTTCAGAGCAAGTCATAACTTTTGTGGAGACATTCTTTCGATTGTGGAGATCTCACAAAACGTTGCATGCAGCTTTGTGCTCAAAAATCTACTAGTGCATCGCGTCGGAACCTGAATCTACGCACTGGTTTAGCTACCCAAAATTAGATTTGAAATCATTGATATGCTACTAAGTACCCCCGAGCTCTGGGGGTAGTCTTTTCGTGTCTCTATTCAAAACGAAAATAACGGATGGGTTCTTGCTTTGCAGAGGTTATGAACATGGAACCACCATCGCCAATTCACCACCTCACTAGGGAACCTAATTACTTAAGCAAATGACATATCTAATACTGGTAAACAATTCATCTGATCCATCGAATTGGCAAAAATAGATAAAATACCTATCAAAATGGCTATGATTACAAATGAAGTTTTCCACTTGCCTTATTGAAGCAACGAGCAAATATCATGAGATTCAATGGGAACAATCAGATCCCCAGTGTCCACTGAGAGGCAGCGGTGAAGGATTTCGGTAAGCTCATTGCAAGATAGATGGTTAACCCTTACGCGGGAGATATCGAATACCAACTTTATGTCAACCATTTAAGACCACATTGATCAAAGTGGCAGTCGAAAGACAATACACTCCCCAGAAGATGACAAAAGCGTTTGTCACTACTGATCGGATAGATCTACACTAGGCGAAACCCTAACAGGAGTGATATAAGCAAGCTAGATGACAACTTTCCACCATCTTAATAAGCTTGCCGATAAGCTTTGCCTTCTCCGTCTCAAAGAGAAGGTCTATCCATGTACCGAAAACCCGGGAAACAGAACAATAACCGTTCCACATCCAAAGGACATTAGAAAGTTCTACCAATAGGCACCAAAGGGATGAAAACCTCGTTCGTTCGCTGCGCATGGTGTACATGACAGCAACACCCCAGCAAATGCTAAGAACGCAGAAATTATCCAGAATCATGAACAACAATGTAGGTCTTCACCGTCAAGGAACCCCTTAGGGGAGTAGACATAAATAAGCTAAAAGTGCAGTTTACACAACTGGAAACCCGACGATTGCAGGTTTGATGAACACGGAGAGGATGAGGACTGTCATTGGAGATATCTAGCTGATCTAAAGCACCAGCAAATAGATAAAGATGCGTATTGATAGTGCGAACGCAATGAGGATCAAAAATGAGAGCAACAAAACCAATTAACTTGGATAACCTGCAATACTTTCATACCTTACATGACTACAGCAGTACTGTAACCAGACGGGAAGTAAATAAATGATAAAGCAGATCCCAACTCCAGCGACAGGGACTTAGCCCCTGAGACTCTCGCTTCCCAAAAACTGCCCCCAAATCTTCCACGTGTCAAAACTCAGGTGGCAGCCGAGGCCCCACTTTAAAATTTCTGTTGAATGCTTCGCTACATGCTATTTCCAAATACGATCCTGTCATCTACGTATTGAATTTCTATCCTATCTCGTTGGATATACGCGATACAGACATTGAATGGATCGCTTATACGCTGAGACGCTTAGCATTGCCGCCTTGCAAGCAGGGGTCGGCGATTACGCGTAATGGTAACGTTAAAAATACGATTACACTTGATTACGTTCACGTGACAGAATTATGGGTTTCCGGAACGGAAGATTTTGGTTCCAGTAAGGAATTTCGTGTCAATTCTTAAGCTTCATTTATTTACTATAAACTAAAGAAACCAATTACAATACAACAACTATTATTCTATATTATCTATTTATACGAAAATGTTGGCCAGTAATAGAAACTTATCTTACAAAAACCTGGAGATCGCCACAGCCTTTATTTATTAACCCAAGATTAGAGGGGATTCTTATATAATTTGAGGGGTTTTTCTAGGCATCCTTGGTACCAATAATTGGCCTCAAAAAAAGTTGAAATGTGGGTACTAAATATGGCGTTTGTAAACCGAACACCATTACACCGTAACGTAATCCGAGAGCTCGGATTACGACTTTACGGACGTACGAATTCCCGACCCCTACTTGCAAAGTCAACTTCTCTCAACACTTTGAGGTTAGCTTTGACAGGTTCTTTCGAGATTCCGGTGACATTGGTGATAGTTAATCTCCGATACCTCCGAGAATGGATACTCACTAGATGTCTAGTTCTTTCGATTCCTTTGAATGTGATATATAGAGAAAGTGCCCGGGCCCAAGTGATTTGAAGAGTTGAAGATCTACAACTATCCGGATACGTCAACCAAGTCCTAAGCCTGTCAAAACGTGACCAACAGCAACAGCAAGATCAAAATGCCACACGCAATACCTCCAGTGGTTCCAGGAGAGGCTGTAGTCCCTTCAGTAATGAAAAATACGGCGACCATTAAACCTCTGGCAGCTTTCACCAGACTTTCGCCGGTAGTCAGTCTCTATGAGCCTCCTCCCACGGATATACCCATACCTGCTTCTCATCCTACTACCATTCTCTTCTGCTCATGGATGAATGCGTTGCCTAAGCATATTGATTACTACACGCGCATGTACATGCGGCTCTTTCCACAAGCTCGCATCATCCTCGTAACCATCAACAGCACCCAGTAAGTACAGTACTATATTTACC